>Ga0307513_10000340_pt1 | contig 67673 bp, 62 predicted proteins | sample 15_EM_MG_FD_202174 | JGI IMG/M metagenome (GOLD analysis project Ga0307513, IMG submission 202174) | Populus trichocarpa ectomycorrhiza microbial communities from riparian zone in the Pacific Northwest, United States - 15_EM | ecosystem: Host-associated > Plants > Roots > Unclassified | place...
AGAGGTACAAGCCCAGCAGAACCGAAGCCTTACTTTGACCGAGAGTCCGACACCGTAACGCCGACCGTGAGCGAAGCGAGAAGCTTTCCGACCGCGCAAAATGCTAAGCGAGGTGCAAAGCAAGTGCGGGGTAAGGGGGAGAACCTAACATCATGAGCGTGAGTCAACGACGAACAGGAACGAGAACCCCAAGGAGGGGAGGCCGAGGCCACAGGTGAGAAGGGTAGATGGCTTAACGTCAACCCCTAGGCAGTAGCCATGATGGGGGAAGAGAGGTGGGTGGGGGAAAGTGACGATGATTTCCGGTGGTGTTGAGATTTCAATAGCCGGAGGTGGAGGAGAGATGGTTCGTGTGGCTATCTCTTTGTCGGAACCAAGCGCCTTATGTAGGCATCTTCCCACGACCCTAACCCTGGTGACTCATCACCCTGCATCACATAAACCTCTATGACTCGTCATGAGTCATAGCACGATATCCATCCATGACTCACATGAGTTATCTCTCAATATTCCGTTTCACCCATCCAAACTCATAAACCAAGTCATGTGCCCAAATGAGTCACATGCGTGAAACCCATGACTCATAATATGAGTCATGTGCAAAAGTCATTATATCGTATGACATCACAATCGTGAGTCATGAAACAATCAACCAATCATAATATAACGATAACTCACCAATGCGTAGTCATATGAGAACTGTGTGTCAACTGACGTCCTGGTATGAAATCCAACATACCTTATGACTCATAAGTATGAGTCATGTGAAATCTGCCTTGCTTAGTCATAATTTGTGACAGATATCTCGATATAGATCGTTAACGTATTGGTAATGATAAAGTAGAAACTTATTAAATTAATAATATGTCTTGTCCGTGCTTGCGGTGTCTGATATGGGCGGAGGAGCTTCGATATTTATATTCCGCATCTGAGCAATCACGGTATACATGCTAACTCTATACTAACTAAGTATCTTGCCCGCAACTTTGCGAACTTCACCTGAATGTGAACACTCGTAGACTCTCCACCACACCTTTTGCTCCCGTGCCCAACTTATCGGTTTGCGCTTTGATTATTCCTGATGGTGTGGAGACCACGTCAGGTGTTATCTCATCCTTTTACCCGTTGACAATGATGGTTACGAATTGTCTTGCCCTCCTGCTCATCAAGGGTAGTCTAACTCACTGGACAGAAGATGGCCACTCTTCTTTGGTTGGTTCCGTCGAGAATTCAGCATGCAACCGCATGTCGTATTCTGGTCTTCCGGCATTACACCACTTGTCCTCGGGATCGTACGTATGGGTTTTTTCCCTCAGACTCCATATTTTACCAACCTGTCCTTTGTGCATGCACCCGATCTACTTACTGGGCATGGTTACCTCGTTCATACCCTACACATCTTTGTGGGTACGAGGGGACTAACTTGCGTGCAAAACGTCCTGTTACCTTCGACCCTCTCTTCCCACTGCCTGTCTTTGAGTGTCTGTAGCTTTATGCGCCATCGTCCGATTCACCTGCATCCACCCGCATAAGGTGCCCGAAGGTCTCCTCTCTTGTATCCTGCGAACAGGATCCGGTCGGAGGGACAGCGGCGACACATACGGTGTTATAAGATGTGTCCCATTTATAGTGCCTTTTGCTGTTCGGATGCAACTACCAAGGGCGCCAGTGATGACGGGCCGTCCAAATGCCGGGGCTGGAGGGGGGTGTTATCTTTTTTTCTTCGAACTTTGTCCATGTCAAGGTAGGGTAACCTTGCGCTGTAAATTCTTACGGGGAGTCCGTGTGCCTAACACCTGAGGCCATGGAATGGCAACAAGAACAAGCAGCAGACGGAGGGGAAGTATTGTCCCGAGCCTCAGCCCCTAGTGTGGAAACAACTGTCACCCACCTGACACGGTTGCACACAGCCGACCAAGCCCTACTTTCCCCCAGACTTCCCCCACGTTTCCTGGCAAGGCAGGTAAGATGAAGACCGTAAAGCAGAAGAACTGCCGAACGCACCAGTGAGCATCTCATTCGCATTGGATCCAGGGACTAGACTGAATTCTAGGCTGATTCGCTCCCACGCTCACCAAAGGTCAAGACAAACAACATCGTGTTTTCAGTTCCCTGCCAACCGATGTCCTATTAATGCCCCAGCACCTGTTGAAAGTCACGGCATAGTTAAAAGCCAGGGTCCAGTTAGTCAGTCGAGAGCTCGCCCCAATAGACGATGAGGTCCACCTCTTGGACTTGGAATTTCAGAAGGTTCAAGGAAGTTTCGCCACTCAAGTTGCCCAGCGAGTTGGGGAGAAGGATGAACAACCTGCCAGACACAAGGGTGTCACCTCCCGGCTCCACGAAGCAGTGCAAGGGAGTGACGAACAGTCCATGCACCGGGACCGACTCTTGGACCAAGAGATTGTTCGGATTAACAAACATTATAAACCAGAACTCGAAAATCATGAGATAAGCATTAATCTCATGAGACAGGAAATGCAACAAGACCAGAAGTCAAGACATGCCCAAAATGGCGAGATCTCGGCACGTAAGGATTTGGTGGAAGAATTGACGGGGCAGGATAAGGGAAAGGAAAAAGTGTCAGATCCGACGCCATAGGCTGCAGCGGCAGGAGGCCGAAATCCATCACGACCACCGCGGAGGCATCCGGAGGAGGCAGTGACCCAGATGATGAAAGGAAAGGGTCTGGATCGAAACAAGACGCGAGCAGGAATGCAAGATGGCATGAGAGACACGCACCCCAGCCAGAGGACGACTATGACGCCGAGAACGACCACCAGTTTCACCTGGTTTCCCGAGTAATGGCCAACGCTTTGGGACAAGGAATAAGAGTCCGAGCGGAACCCCCTGCCCTATTCAAAAACGAATAATATCAGGATATAAGCATGTGGTAGTTGACAGGGAGGGATCTTTTTGGCCAAAACAGTGGGCAATGAGGTGACGAGGCACAGCGAATCAGATATGCCCCTAGCCGAGTGGAAGGAAAGGAGGTCGCACCTTTTGCGTTGCCCTACCAGGGACAAATGACCCCAGAGTTAGGTTAGACTAGGCAAGAGGGATATGAGTTCTGGCAAGTTTTTGCTGAACAGGCCATGCGACCCTTCGGTCCCACCCATGAAGTGGAAAAATCCCCAAGAGAAATCGGATCAGTCAACTATCACGGTGATATCGCTAAGTTCTTGCTGGATATTGATAATCTCAACATTCATACCAGAGTCACAGGGATAGCCTAGAGAAACATGATTGAAGACGAAATTCCCCAAGATGCATTGCAACGGCTCTCACTACGAGAATATGTCGATGATAGGGAATGGTTGGAAGCAGTCAGGGCTGTCACCCAAGTGGAAGAAGACTTTAAGGAGCAAAAAGGTCTTCGAGAGGGCAGTCCCTCCAGCACGACACACTCAGAGAAAAGCAAATTCGGGGATTTGAAGCTGAAGGTTGCCGCAAAGTGTGTACAAAAGCAGTACAAGGCTAAGGAAAAAGCGGATTATAAGGCTAAGAAGGCTGGGGAAAGAAAGCCGAAAAAGGAAGGGTCGGTGGCACCAGCGGGGGAGGTTACCTACATGGTGTGGGCAGAAGCCCACAAGGGTGTTGATCAAAAGGTTGTTGACAAACGAAAATCGGACAATGAATGCACACGATGATAGGATGAAAAACCACGCTTGGAAGTACTGTCGAAAACCGGTACAACTATCGGCAATATACCGAGGACCTGCAAAGCCTGAGCAACAAGCATTATTTGCACCAAGGAGACGCCCCCAGGTAGCCACTGTGGCCGTTGATAGCCAGGGAGAAAGCTCGCAGCCAGACCTTCAAAGGCCCCCCACCCTGGGCTTTTGAGGATGAGGAGATATTGTGAAAAGTCATCCAGGTACCAACAATGACGGTGATTGGGTAGTGAGATTGCTGGCTCGAAATGAAAAACCTGTAGCGTGGTTGGTTATGCCATTCCACCGGAAGGCTAAAAAACCAAAAAAGGATAGTGGTTGCCCGTTTACGACAAAAAATGGGTAATCCGTGCTCACCATGGGAACCATAAAAAGTCACAAGCGAAGAAACCGGTTGACGAGACTATATAGAAAGAGAATACAACCATGCCTCAGAACAAGACTTTAGTTGCAGAACACGCGAAGGGGGGTCGAAATCCCGGGCAACCTGACTTTCTCTCCAGGTACAAGAGCCGGGCAAATAGAAGCCAGGGGCCCCACTATGCTCCACAAGGTACATGTTTTGAAGAAGGGTGTCGGAAGAGGCAACTCCGGAGGCGTTGGACCAACTTGAAGGCTAAGGTACGGTGGATTCCTCACAGGGGACAGCCTCAGATGAGGGATAAGTGGACAATAAAGGGCGGTGCACCCTAGTGGTGAACTCAAGGGGTACTCTAGTGAACTACCACTCCTGTAATATGGGAACTCCTCGGCACAAGGTAAAGACCCCTAGTAGAGGGCCGCCCTATATTCAAAACCTAGACACTTATTGTAAAAGGTTGGTCTGAGGAGGCTTCAAGAGCCGAAACTGCGCAGGCGGCGTAACAAACCCCCACGTTATATGAAAACCTCCACGATGAAAAGCTTTTATCCAAACCCGAGCCAAAGCTCAGGATGTAAGGGGGGCACTCTGTAGGAAGACGGATCCTAAGATTGCGACCACACCGAAGACTCAAAGTAGAAGTAAACATCAAATAAAGATAAAGATAATTCAAAGTAGAATCAAGCGGTAAAACTTAATATCGTTAAGCCTGAAAGCTTCACTCAATAAGTTCTCTCAAGGATCGTTGGTTATCAGAATAGGGTGTCTCTCGCTTTAGTTAAGTAGAATAATGTAAAGCCAGAGGACACCCGTCAACTATTTTCCCCTTTCGCGTGCACCCTGCTCAGCTCAGGGCTGTCCAGCTCACCTGCCTAGAGTGATCTAACACTCAGAGGCAGTCAGACCGCTCGGATATTAACTATCTCCACAAATAGGAAGCGCTCCCGGTGATGTCTCTCCAACTACATCTGCATGAGCGAAAGCTCTTTCCTATCGGTAGTATGTCAGTGGCTACCCGACATACCCACCTTAGAGATAATATCCATTGGGACTCACTGGCCCAGCAGTGGTTTCGTCTATACAAGCTGCGCTGTCCATCGGCAAATCTACTTGGCTATACTAAGCTTCTAAACCAGACTGCATGCTCTCATGCTAAAAGATCTCCTGCTGCTTGACTGCATGGGCGCTACCCACAGCCAACTATGCGGGACCCTCTTAAATTGTGACAAGACTCACACCTCTAGAGTCCACTAATAACCCATGGTAATGCTACAGTTCACGGGGTAGCCTGGGACTGGCTTTGAGGTGGTTGTCCTGGAAGCCTTGCAGCTTCCCCAGTCAGCCCCAAGCCCTCTACTCTTAATCATACAACTACCCGGAGGTCAAAGTATGCCCGTAGGTGGTTCCCAGGTGTTATCCAGGTGGCGCCCCAGGAGGCGGTCATTTTTTTCATTTTTTTCATTTTTTTTATAATCATGCGTTCATTGTTTCTAAGGTACAAAAAGCCTCATGCAGCGGTAGCTATGCAGAGAACAAAACCTATAAATCAAAACAAATAACAAAAGAAAGTCAGGGCACCGGTTAAATATCCACTATCGCAAAGGTTTCTCCTCCACCGGGCCTCTGGCCAGGTAGAAAGGAAAGATACAAACTAACTAAGAGCTGTTTCAACTAAGGAAAGCTTACATAATGTCAAAGAAAGAAATTCCAACAGGTCTACACCTCAGCTAACGAAAAAACACGAAACGCCGGGGGGGGTACTGTTAGGGGCAAGAGGGGTAGTGGGGGGGAGGAGGGGCGAGTATTTGGTGGAAACATCGTGGGGGGGAATCCAGTGGAGGTGACGCCTATGAAGGTGGCGAGCCTTTTGAGCAGCGGAAGGGAGGACCAAAGAGGAGCGTCCTGACCAACGCCCGAGACACCGTAGAGTAGGCGTGAGTGAGCGCCTTGTCTGGAGGGGCATCCGAGGATAGCATGTTCGAACATCTCAGGTTCAAGTCCGCAGCGGGAGGAGGAGGTATCGGCATCGGGGGACCTCCAGGTCGGGTAGGCGGCCAGGTAACCTTTGCCGGCTCTCATCTTGTGGATCCTCCCGGCTATGAATTTGCCCAACCCCATGAACGGTCGTGGATTCAGGCTGGGGAGGTGCTGGTAATACCCTGGTGTCGGGAGGAGGCCAGGCCACTCCGCGAGAAGGGCCTCCCTGACCCTCTTTTTCAGGGCGGAGTAGGTGTTATCCATCAAGGACTGAGGGGGGATGGTCGGAGCCGGAGAGACGAGGCGTGAATTGATCATGGGCATCCTAGACAGCCCGTGGGTAAAGAGACTTGTCCTGTGAGCCACCGCGTCTATCGGCAGGTGGTTTCTCAAGGGGGGGACGGGACGCGAGGTCTTCAAGTGGAGGGGGAGGTACACAGACGAGAGACCCTTCGTCAGGGCCCTTGAGGAGTCATGTGCCCGGTGGGCAGAAAGGGAGGGGAAGGATGCGTCGAGGCGCGCTCTTGCTGGGTTTATCTCCAGCGGGGAGCAGACAACCCGAAGTGCTGCCAGTCTTTGTCGTTGGGAGATTAGGAAGGCGACCGGGGGGAGGCAAGATTCTACCGCAAGGATCCCGGTGGGGGTGGCTGAGAAGCAGTTCGTAGTCCATCTCTGAACTTTATACCAGAAGGTGTTGAGGCGGGCCATGGTGCCTGCACTGGGTGTGAAGAGGTCTGCCCCATACAGTAGGATGGGGGCGAGCCGGGACGTTGCGAGCCTGTGGCACAGGTACGGGGCTAGGCCCGCCCCAGGAGGGCTGAGGCGTCTGATGAGGGCGAAGGCTCCCTGGGCAAGGGCCAGTCGGTGCGAAAAGTGGGCGGAGGAGTCAAGAGCACGAGTGAACCAGTACCCGAGCTACCTTAGCGAGTCGCGGGGCCGGAACAGCTCTCCTTTGATCTGAATGGGGGAGAGGCCCTTTGGTGAGTTCCTCTGGCTGAGGGTCCTCCAGTGTATGAGCTCTGTCTTATCAACCGAGAAGGAGACCCCTATGCGGAGGGCCTTAGCTTCTAGCTTCTCGAAGAGTTCCTGGAGGCGGCAGATGTTGCCCCTGGATGAAGGGGAGGCGGCGGTGAGGGCGAAGTCGTCAACGTATGAGATCATCAGACCCCAAGGGACTTTGAAGTGGAGGGGTGAGATGTAGAGGAGGAAGAGGAGAGGGGAGATTGTTGAGCCTTGTGGGGGTCTGACGTTAACGGGGGCTGGGGTCCCTGGGGCCCCTTGGAAGACAAGGGTGCAGCTTCTTTCCCCGAGAAAGGACGAGACCCAGGAGACCAGGTAGTGGGGGATCCCACCTTCCCTTAGGATGCGGGCAGGAGTCGAGTTGTCGACGTTGTTGAACCCTGCTTTGATGTCCAGAAACAAGGACAAGACCTTGAGACGGGGCCTTTGCGGGGTTTTCAAGTCGTTGAAAAGGGTCAGGACTGCATCGTAAGTGCTCAGCCCGGGCAGGGAGCCGGATTGGTTTGGGTTCAGCATGCCCTTTGACCGGGCTGCAAGGAGGAGGCGGGACGCAATTATTCTTTCAAGGATCTTCGAGACTGTGCGGATTAGGACAATTATCCTGAAGGAGGCGGGGGACTCATAGGAGGGTTTCCCGGGCTTGTCGAGTACTATCCCATTCGATCGGTTCAGGGAGGCTGGGTGGTATCCCAGGCTGACAAGCGGGGAAAGAATTTGGAGGAGGATGGAGGGGTTTTCCTTGTTGACTTGCTTCCAGGTGAAGTAGGGGATCCCGTCAGGACCCGGGGCCGAAGTGGGTGCGCACTTGGAGGGAGCTGTTGCTATCTCTTCCTTCGTGAGCGGTGGCACCTTCTTATCAGGCCGTCGTCTGGGGGGGGAGGGGATAACGGCTCCTTTGGGGGAAAGAAGTGGTTCAACAGGACTTCGTTCATCTGTTGGGGGGTCTCAGACCCCGGGAGGGATGGGAAGCAGGGAGGGGCCCCGCCATAGGCGAACTTCTTGGCCGTCCAGAGTGTCTGGGGGGTGGCGCTCAGCACCCCAGCAGGCGGTCACCCTCACACCCCTTATATATCCTACGAACAGCTTCTGGTCGCTTGGACGGCCACAACTCATACAGTGTTGTGGGAGCGTTCCTATGGATCTCACTTTACTAGGAAGCACATAACTACACAGCCGTACAGTGCTGTCGGGCCGTACCAAAGCTGGGACCCCAGGGGGGTGTTAGGAATATCCCCTGAAAGTTACAGGAGGTTCAGACCACTCCTGCTCAGTCAGTAGCCCGTTTAATGCCCTACGAAGCGGCTCTATGAACATCTAAGAGCCCCGCCATACTGGGCTAACTTCCCCCTCAGTCCGCAGATGACTTTGTCGGTGAAGGTAGGGTAACTGGGGTACCTCAGTAGGGTAACTGGGTCCCTAAGGTAGGGTAATCATGTTTCCAAGGTAGGGTAACTTCACCCTGTTATACAATTATTCCCTTCGGGAGTCCGCGCAACCACATATAATGTTACCCCTGAGACCCGTGCAACGTTTACTATGTTTTCTTAACTTTGCGCGAACATTTCCTCCGAAGGTTACCCTGTCTAACCCGTTGTCACCAAGTCACTTTGTAGACACTTGTACCAACTCATGTATACCGTTAGTATACTAAGTATACTGGTCTATCCTCTCTGGTTACCTCTTGGTATACCATATGGGCTTGAGTTTAGTCCACTGTAGCTACCTATCTATAGGGTCGTTACACAAGACCCATTAAAAACCATAAGCACTAGGCCTGCCCTGTAGGGAAGGCATTTATTGAGACAAGAGGGCGAAAATACTCGATAAAGGTGCTTCTAGATTCTCGTTCAAACATCTTTCTCATGAACCAGGAGACCGCACGACGGCTAGACATCCCGACCGAAGCTAGGGATTCACTGTTAAAAATCACCCCCTTCGATCGTGAGACCGCGCCCACTGGAGGAACAGTTTATACCCACCCTATTCGATTGGAAATCGGTGCCAACGGTCACCGAAACATGATATCCTGCACAATTGAGAACGCAGGAAGATATGATCTAATCATAGCCTTTCGGTGGTGGCACGATGAACACCACCTAAAAAATAACGCGGACCCAAGTAAATGGGCCTTTGAAGAAACGAAATGCGATGCTCATGTGGAAGATGAAGCACTGGCAGATTTGTTGGAATGGTATGAGAATGTGGCTTAGGATGAAGAAGCACACTACATAGGAAGGATCGAATGCGAAGAGGAAGGAGGGGTGCAGCTGGAGACCTTGCCAAGGCCGTACTGGCAGTATAAGGAGCTTTTCAAAGAGAAACAAGCTAAGATGTTGGCACCGCAAAGAACTTTCAACCACGCCATCAATATTAAAGAAGGGGCCGAGCCCACCTGGGGGCCAATTTACCCAGTGTGGGCCCACCAGCTAAGCGAGCTGGACAAATAGATCAAGCAAATGCTCACAGAAGGCAAAATCGCGGATAGCCAATCTCCTTACAGTGCCCCAAAACCCGATAGAAGTCGGCCCCTATGAGTTGACTATATGAACCTAAATAAGCGGCCTATTCTGAATAGATACCCTCTACCGCTCCTGCATGAACCCCAAGATCATATTGCTGGACCAAAAGTGTTTATGAAGCTCAACCTAAAAGATAGATATCATCTTATTAGAATGAGGAAAGGCAATGAACATAAGACAGCCTTTCCGACAGGATACGGGCAATACGAGTACAATGTTATGCCTTTTGGACTCGTAAACGCTCCTGCACCTTTTCAGACAATGATGAATAAAATCCTAAGAGAATTTTTGGACCATGGAGTAGTCGTCTACCTAGATGACATCCTGATATACTCCGAAAATATGGAAGACCATATCAACCTGGTTCACCAGGGACTGGACCAGCTCAAACAACCTGACCTCGCAGTCTCCTTGACAAAGTCGGTGTTCCACGAAGGGGAAGTCGAATTCCTAGGATACATTGTCAAAACAAGCGGAGTCACCATGACTGATAGGAAAGTGAAAAGTGTTCAAAACTGGGCTCACCCAAGATCAGTTAAAGAAGTCCAAATCTTCATTAGATTCACAAACTTCTATCGACGATTCATCAAAGATTTCTCGAAAGTTTGCAAACCAATAACTGAAACGTTAAAAGGGAACCCAAAGAATTTTCACTGGGGAAGAGAGCAGGAAGAGCCATTTGAGGAATTGAAAAAGAGGTTTACAACGGCACCAATTTTATCGCATTTTTACCCAGGAAGGAAGACGGTAGTGGAGACACATGCTAGTGACTGCACGCTCGGATGCATACTATCCCAGTACCAAGGCAGACGGCTGCACCCGCTGGTGTTACATTCTCGACAACCAAATAGCGAGGAAAGAAATTACGAGATACATGATAAAGAATTACTAGCAATAATGGAAGCGTTCAAGGTATGGAAAGGATCTCTCTGGGGTGAAGAAGAACCCGTGACGGTATACACCTACCAGCAAAATCTAGAGTCCTTCTTGACCAAAAAAGTCTGGAACCAGCGGCAAATTCGATGGGCACAGGAGTTGACAAACCACAACTCCAAAATAGTCTATTGACCAGGAAGCAGCGGTGGGAAACCCGACGCGTTAAGTAGAGGGCCGGAGTACCGTCCTGAGGAGCGCGCTTGTCACCGTGAACAGTCAATTTTGAACTCTGAACACTTTCAAATTTCACTAATTCATCAAAGACCAAGTGCAGAGACGGCCCTCATCCCACAAAAATGCCAATCGACAACCATGAGGATAATGAAGCTTTCGCACAAGCTATAATTCCGAGAATGGGATCACGATTCGCGGCCCGTCATGACATCTGCGTACTGACGGACGGACTGGTACCAGCAAAAGGACCAACAATGGTGGAAACAGGTATTTTGATAGCATTGCCAGAGGGAACCAATGGGAGGCTAGCCGCAAGAAGTGGTATGGCTAGCAAGATGGGAATAGCAGTGGGCGGTGGTGTAATAGACGCAGATTACACCGGAGAGATAAGAGTCATACTCCGAAATCATGGCGAAGTGAACTGCTTGTTTAAAGCAGAGGATCGGATCGCGCTACTCATATTAGAAAGAATTGCCAATGCTGACGCCATGGAAGTAGACGATTTAGGAACAACCGAGCGAGGAAAATTGCATTTTGGGTCAGGCGATCAAAACCCCAAGCGATCCATCACGGCGAAGGAAGAAGGAGTGAAAATATGTTTCCTCCACGCAGACACAAGTGACAACGAATTCTTTAACGCCGCTGATATCGGTCACCAGTCTCGGTAAATGAAACTCAGAGAAATGTTATCAAGTGCACACGTCAATGCAGCCCTGACGCGGACGATGAACGATTCATTTCTAAACAAAATTCGAGTGGCTACCAAAGAGGATAAGAGGTGGCAGGAATGAGGCCATGAACTGGTCAAGATAAGAGAAAGTAGAAAAAAGATGCCTGATCACTGGATAGAAAAGGACGGGCGCCTAGACTACAAAAATAAATTGTACATCCCCGATGACGAATCCCTTCAGACCGAGATAGCTTATGGCTGTCACGACTCATTAGTAGCGGGGCACTTTGGACAGGAAAAAACAATTGAGAGAGTGACAGGGGATTTCTACTGCAAAGGACGCGCAGATTGGATCAGAGACTATGCACGATCCTGCGACGAATGTCAACACAGTAAATCCCCACGGCATGCAAAATATGGGCTACTCCAACCGCTGAAGGTCCCTTATACTGCCTGGAGCTCCATTTCGACAGCCATTATCACGCAACTACCGGAATCGCAGGGGAAGACTCAGCTAAATGTAGTAGTAGACGGGTTAACACAAATGGCCCATTTAGTTGGCCGGCACGAAAATGCGACGGCAAAGAACGTTGCGAACACCTTCCTTCGTGAATTTTGGAAACTTCACAGATTGCCGACCGAAATTATATCGGACATGGATGTGAAGTTTTCCGGCGAGTTTTCAGAATCATTGTGCAAGATGCTATGAGTTAAACGACGCATATCAACAGCATACCACCCTCAAACGGACGGACTGAGCGAAAGAACCAACCAAGTGCTGGAAGGGTACTTACAGACATTTGTCAACTATGATCAGAGCGATTGGTACCAACTCTTGCCATTAGCCGAACATGCCTATAATAACTCGGCAACCAACGCACAGAAAATCACCCAATTCTTTGCCAACTACGGCTTTCATCCACAGACCAAGTGGATGAAAGAAAGAGAAGCTCATAATCCTGGTGCGACAATGTATGCTCACTGGATGCAGGACATACATCGACAGGCGAAAGAAACCCTAGAGAATACACGGGAATCGATGCAGAAATATTATGACTGGAAAGCAAAGGAACAACCCCGCATCAAGCGCGGCCACTTGGTAATGTTGAACGCGAAGAACATACGTACCCAACGACCATCAAAGAAGCTGAGTCTGAAACTTTATGGCCCTTTCAAAGTCTTAGAGAAGAAAGGGAGTTGGGCATACAAGTTGGAAATATTGCCACGGTGGAAAATTCACCCCGGATTTCATGTTTCCTTGTTGGAACCCAATGGAGCCTCGAACAGACCAAATCGCGAACAACTCCCACGAGATCCCGAAGACATCAAGGGAAACCTAGAAAGAATTGTTAAAAGCGCGATTATTTCTTCTACATGAAAGATTCGAGGAAGGAATAAACCGATAAAACCGCTTCGGTATTTTGTGAAAGGAAAGGCTGTGCGGGGGATGAGAATCCTTGGGAACCACGCGAAGGTATGAAGACTGCGCAGGAAGAGGTGGAATGGTTTCATAGAGAAAACCCGGAAATGCCGGGCCCACGAGAGGTCGCGTGACATAGATAGGTTTTCCCGCCGTCAACAAGCAAACACCAATGGTTTTTACCCCTACTGTGTGGAGCTTGAGACGGAAGTTATATTGTATAATAGATCTAGAGTATTCGGGACGAACACTTCGAAGAGGGGAGCTCGTGTTAGGCGCATGGACTCCCTGTAAGGATTTCGATGGCAGAGTTACGCTACCTTGACACCCATGAACTTCGAAGGAGAAAAATAACACCCCCCTCCAGCCCCCGCCTTAGGACGGTGAGTCCTCACTGGCCACCTGGGTAGTTGCGTCCCAACACCAAAGCCCACTATCAATGGAACACATCTTATAATACCGCATACGTCGTGGCCGTCCGTCCAATTGGATCCTGTTTGCAGGATATGAGGGGAGACCTCGGGGGGGCACCTCATGCTGGTGGAACCAGGTGAATCTCAAGACAGCGCATAAAGTGACCAACGCTCAAAGACAGGCAGTTCGAAGAGTGGGTCGAAGGTAATGGAACGTTTTGCACGAAGGGTAGTCCCCTCGTACCCACAATGACATGTAGGGTATGAAGGAGGTAACTATACCCAGTAACTGGATCGGATGCATCCACAAAGGTCAGGTTGGTAAAGGATGAAGTCGTAGGGATAAAACCCATTGGTACTATCATGAGGGCAAGTCTTGTAATGCCGGAAGACAAGAATAGGATATGCCGTCGCACGTCGAACTCTCAACGGAACCAACCAAAGAAGATTGGGCATCTTCTGTCCAGTCAATTAGACTACCTTCGGTGATCACTGGAGCAAGATAATTCGTAACCGTTGCTGTCAACCGATAAACTGATGAGCTGACACCTGACGTGGTCTCCACACCATCAGGAATAACAGGAGCGCAACCGATAAGTTGGCCATGGGAGCAAAAGGTGTGGTAGAGAGTTTTCAGGGTCTATGAGTGTTCGCACTCAGGGAAAGTTCGGATAAATAGGAACAAGGTACTTAGTTAGTATAGAGTTAGTATGTACACCGCGATTGCTCAGACGCGGAATATAAATATCGCCGCATCTTCACTGCTATTAAGAACAACAAGCACGGAGAAGAGATCTTATCAATATAATAAGTTTTCGACTTTACTGTTAGCAATACTTCCACTATCTATAGCGAAGTAACCTTTATATCTACCTTACACTATTCGTGTCTTCTTAACATGTTCTCCGATATAATAACAACTCAGGTCCTAGCTGTTGGAATACCTCACGCCGAAGCTACCATCTAACACCCCCCTGGGTGACCAATGTGATTCTGATCCACAGACCGAGGACAGCTCACAGAAGTTGAGTGTAGGGCTAACTTTCAGCAATACTATGACTCCTACTACTTTGCGACAACTTGCGCTTCACATTGAAGCTATAGAGTCGTAAGTGGAGGCTTCTGTGCATAGCAAGCTGTTGGATATTCAGCAGGAGCAAGGTGGAAGTAATGATGCGTGAAGTTTGGAGATTGAGAAAGTGTAGCATAGCTGTCATAAATATTTGGATGATGTCGTCACTGTTCCATATGGGAAGCGTACCCAGAGGAGATTAGTATTAATATGAGGACATCAAGCCAACTCCAGCATTCCGAGTCAAATTAGTGAAGCCACCCAATCACGATATGGTAAAACTCATGGTGACAGTGTTAGCAAAAGTGTCTAGACATAGGACCAAGATAGCATTAGACTTTGTTCACGATTGGTCAGAGATCATAAGGTGACATCTGATAGACTCAGGATTGGATTAGGACCCGGCATGTATAGGGGCTAAGATCAGGAAGAACAGACCAGGTATCAGGAAAGGCGAGGTCAGGATCGTGGGATCCAGATGATGGAGGAAGCAGCTGGAAGAAGCGGGACGAGAGATCTTAATATCCACGAAGCCCTGACGTTCAGTGAGAAGGAACTTCCATCTAGGCGTGAGCATCTTAGATTAGGTGTCATCAGGGTGGAAGAGAGTATATATGGCGAGGTCAGGACCAGAGAGTCGTACATTAGGCAACATCAGGACGGGAGAGTCCTGAAACAGGAGGCGTCAGGACGGCGTAGCGGAGCACCAGAAGGAGTCAGGATGTACAGGAGGCAGTGGTGTGTGTCCTGATTGAGTCAGGATGGACGGCGCCAAGTAACGCAAAGTCAGAACCCCACATTGATTCGACGTTGTGTCGCGATTCACAATTCGCATTCCAGTGTCAGTGGGGTCAGATGCACAGAACGCACAGAACATAAGATATTATTTTTGCTGATGTGACCTGCTGAGAATGTTAGGTGGTAGCTTCGGCGTGAGGTATTCCGACAGCTAGGACCTTATTCGTAATTATATCGGAGAACTCGTTAAGAGGACACGAGTAATGTGGGCTAGATATAATATTCACTTCCGTGTAGATAGTCGAAGTATTGGTAACGATATAAAAGTGTAGATAACTTATTATATTGGAAAGATCTCTTCTCCGTGCTTGTTGTTCTTTAATAGCAGCGAAGATGCTTCGATATTTATATTCCGCGTCTGAGCAATCGCGGTATACATGCTAACTCTATACTAACTAAGTACCTTGCCCGCAACTCTGTGAACTTCACCTGAGTGCGAACACTCGTAGACCCTGAAAACTCCCTGCCACACCTTTTGCTCCCATGGCCAACTTATCGGTCTGCACTTTCATTATTCCTGATGGTGTGGAAACCACGTCAGGTGTCAGCTCATCCGTTTATCCGTTGACAACAATGGTTACGAATTATCTTGCCCTCGTGTTCGCCGAAGGTAGTCTAACTCGCTGGACAGAAGATGGCCAATCTTCTTTGGTTGGTTCCGTAGAGAATTCAACCTGCAACTGCATGTTGTGTTCTGGTCTTCCGGCATTACACGACTTGTCCTGGGGATCGTACCAATAGGTTCTTTCCCTCGGACTCCATCTTTTTACCAACTTGTCCTCTGTGGATTCACCCGATCCACTTACTGGGCATAGTTACCGCCTTCATACTCTACACGACTTTGTAGGTACGAGTGGACTAACTTTCGTGCAAAACGTCCCGTTACCTTCGACCCACTCTTCCGACTACCAGTCTTCAAGTGTCTGTAACCTTATGCGCCGTGGTCCGATTCACCTGCTTCCACTTGCATAAGGTGCCCGGAGGTCTCCCCTCATATATCCTGCGAACAGGATCCGGTCGGATGGACGGCCGCGACGCATACGGTGTTATAAGATGTGTTCCATTGATAGTGGTCTTTGGTGTTGGGACGCAACTACCCAGGCGGCCAGTGATGACGCGCCGTCCCAACGCCGGGGCTGGAGGGGGGTGTTATCTTTTTCCTTCGAAGTTCGTCTGCGTCAAGGTAGGGTAACTTTGCCCTGTAAATCCTTACGGGGAGTCCGTGCGCCTAACAGAGACAATACACGTTACTAGACTAGACAACTCGGACGTCCAATCGGTATTGTAAATTATTCCAGCTCATATGGTATGAATCATTCCATGAAAATTAATCCCTGTTTATAAATTGAGGTCTGTTGTTTTTGATATATGCTCACACAATTACTCAATCATGTATCAAAAGAGCAAGGTTCGAGAGCGAAATACACAAAAAAGCGGAGCCCCAGATGGGGAAAATTCATTGACGGGAGGGCTGTCTAAGGCATTGACAGCGGTGGGGCAAGAAATTGGGGTGCCAGTTTTCAGAGCCCTCAGAGGCCCTTTAACAAATACTAGTTTATACTTTTCTTTTCTTAGCCACGAGCCAGTAATCTGTAGCATATCTGACATACCTGCCAGATGCTCATCTTACCTTCCTTTATTTATAGTTTTTGAAATTGATGTTTTGTTTACGCCAGAGCTACCACTCCATGCAAGTTCTTCTACCCTAACAAATACATCATAATAATATAAAAACATCTATATAAAAAACAGTAGATATTAGAGACAGTTTCCATATTCAACTCTCCAAGTAACTAATCCCAATATCCACTACAATATTATTATAAAAGCATAGCTCCTCCCTCTCTTCTATAATATTCATATCATACCTTGCAAAACTCCTCAACCACTGATACAATTTCCAAAACAAATCCTCACTATCTGTCTTTATTATCTTCCTCATCTTGTTGGGTTCTTCTTCCCCAATATTACTATGTGTTCAGCCTTTCAAACTTGCAATCACACAATTAACTACATCTTTTTGAAGGTCAGCACCCTGGTACAGCATGGTTTTCTTTGTCAAAGGCAAATGCTGGCCATTCAAGTTGATCCCGACAGGTTTCATCAGTGCCACTTTCCCAAAATTTAACAATCACCACCCAAACACTTCTACAACGAACGGTCCTTACTTCTTCCGCCCGTGCAATTCGCCCTCTAAGGGTGAATTTGGTGGACATCCCCTCCCATGCCAGACGCGATTACTAATTGTGTTACACTACTTTTGTTTATTACTCGCCCAGTGATCAATCCATGTATTCATGCCTCCAAGGTCCAATCCGGCTCGGGAGGATATTGCTATGCGCCAGGCAGGGTAATTTACGCTAGCCCGTTTCGTTCCCCCCTAGCTTATTGATCTCCAACGACCCCCGGGAAGTCTCTCGAGTAGTTAGACTGATTGCACCTGTGGCGAGATTGGCCCCCTCAGCGAGATTTGTTCGCAACCACCAATCAGCATATCACAACTGACTTGGCATGGGCTTATTAAGGGAAATCTCGTTAAGGGGGCCAATCTCGCCACAGGTGCAATCAGTCTACCTGCTCCAGCCCCACTTGCCTCACGACTCTCCCCTGTAAGTGAAGCACGCCCTGACCCTTCAGTCCCACAAGCTACTTGCGGGCCCCGTTGACCCCCGACGTCCTCTTCAATATTTGTTTTTATGAGCCATTCATCGGCAAGCGCAAATCATCCACGCAGCCATTAAAAATATGCAGTGCGCCCTTTCCCCCTTGGGCCTCCCAAACTTTCCACCAAATCTCAGCCCGAGGTACTTTTCCTATGATACTGACTATATCGTCACCATATGTCACTCGTAGATTTTTCTTACCCCCAAATCTGATATAACATACGCACTGTCCACATAGCCTAAGCACCGCACCGGATGGGATGATAACCTTGTAAGGGTACCTGCATCCCGCGATCCTTCACCCGGCCACCCAATCTTCTGCCCGGCGAACTCACCAGGTTCCACAAGCCACCCATGCTATCAGCACACTGCTCAGGTGGAACCTTGCCCCTCCAAATTTTCCAACCCTAGATGCATCCTTCTTTCATACCCGATCACTCGCCTGTTTTTCCCCAGGCTGACTTGCCTTCACCATCCCATGACACTTTTAGCCAGATGGCCCCCAGCTAACCACTAGCCACTAAACCACAATGGACGGCTTCTCTTCTCATTTAAATTACCTTATATCATTGCTTTTCATCCGCTATCCGTAAGCCCCTCTTTCCCAACGTAAGGTACAATATAGCACCCTTCCCACAGATGCTCTCCAAACAGGCTATGCATGAGCTCAAGTTCTTTTTCAGCCTCATAGTCTATCGGCCTCTAGTCCGTGCTTTGGGGGTTTTTTTTTTTTTAATTTTTGAATAACCATTTGAAAATCAAAATACAAGCGCAAGTGAGACTGGATTTCCCAGCTATTTTCAGTTAAACTCTGCTTGCTCGCGAGCGAGATCCGATCAGAATCATGCTCACAAAAGGATGCTCTTATTAGGTAAGTGAATAAATGAATAAAGAAGAACCCTGAACGACAAGCAACGGATTTTCTCTGCTCTGATTGCAACTGAAATCGGTCCCCTGGCACACTCGTTCAATTCCCACCCGTGACATAAGGGGTTAAATTATTTCCAGTGTTGGCCAACCTGGTAACCCAGAAAACGCCCTAAAATTAAAAAAATACTTCTATCACAATAGTCTACCCGAACCTCTACACTGTAGCAGGCATTCCCGCCAATCTTCGGGGCGGGGAATCCTCCTACTAACGGGAATCCCAGGAATGGCCGGAACGATCATCGATCACCCGAAATGAGGTTCTCTATTCCCTATTCCTCCAAAATATTTTTCCTCTTGAATAACTCCACTCCTTCTGCCCATCACATTCTTTCGGATTGTTGCACATTCGTGTTTCACCCCTAATCCAGCTCTCCTTCAGAGCGCACTGCTAACTGCGCAATTAATCATTCATACACAAGAAAGGAGCACTTGGGTTTCAGGTGTCTGTTCCGCAAGTGGGGGTTGCTCAGGTCTATAAGGATGATTCCCGATTCTTTTCTTGTATCAATATTCTCCTAGCCATGCGCAGGCTCCCGAAAGTTATTGGAGGGGTCAATTTGTCTAACAGTCCGTTCCCGCAGCGCACAACCATGTGCCTATAGAGCACCACTGTGCACTTAGTAGACGGAAGGAAAATCTATAGTTGTTGGACTAGGTAGGGTGGTATTGACTCGGAGCGTCTTAATCATCATGGACTAGTGATATATGGGGTCTATTTTCAGAGATGCGGGAGTTGATATGACTCTACTGGGTCCAATTCCACAATAAAAAAATATGTTATTTCGGGGAGGGCTTGTCAGATGAGGTAGTCACAGTTATAGGAATCACACTCAGGTGTCCTGAATAAAAAAACGTAGCTCCACACTTCACTCGCCTGAATAGAACCTATTACTATATCAGGCGGCATTACAGTTTTCATTCGCGTACTGTCTCGACGACCAGTCAACATCAAGGTAATTTACCCAGATTAGAATATTTATCAACGAACTGAGTTTCATTCCAAAAAATCAATCCATAATGACTAAGCCCCGTTGAGCATCACCATTCTCCTTTCAAAGTCGTCGCCTGCCTGCATGGAACAGGTGTGCTCACATCGGCTCAGTGTATGCCTATCAAGCAAATTTCCTGCCCGAAAGGCTCGCACCTTACATATCAAACATACCCCAGAAAGCTTGACTCTTTCCATGCTCTCAGGATATAAAAATTACCCAACTATTAGTCTGTAATGGCATAAATACGGTATTCGCTAATCATGATTACAGCCCAGCGAAAAAATCCGGCCCGGTACAGGCCAAAGTTATTGAATCCTCCGGGACTGTCTGTGCGGTGCGGGATCCCGAATCGTAAGCTGACTGCAGACGTTAGGCTAACTTGATTGACAACTATATGATATCGTTGGAATGCAAGATCAACACCTACATACTAGCATATGTGAATCATATCTATTCAGGATACAAAACCACCGAGGTAAACCAAAAACACACTATCATAAACCCAGCTGTGATAGAATAGGAAATAGTTGAACTGAAGGAATCATAGAACCCACCTCTATCCGAGAGGTGGGGAAAAGATCAAAACAATAAAGTTTCAAAACACAAACAAGAAAAAATCACAGCAATCACAAAAGCACCCCAACACAGAAGCCCCCTCCCTACATACATCTCATTCTAAAAACATCCTAACCTCTTTCTTCCTTTCCTCCCTTTCCAAAAAATACCCAACCCCATTCTAAACCCCAAGTCAACCCCAATCCAAGTCCAAAAGGGGGTCAGGCTCAGCCCGCCGATTCACATAATTCCTGATTACATGTTCCCTGGTCAAGCTCTCCCGGGCCCTCCCTCTCCCTCCCTCTTACTCCCCCGCACTGGCCTAAGCGAAGCTCTCTCAGAACCCCCCTAGGTTTTTGCACTGGTCACACACGCACAGCGCGCATGAGGAACACTTCCAAACGAAGAAGTCTCCCACTTTTTTACACACATCGCAAATAAGACCACCGCCTTGAGCCTTGCTAAAGGTAAGGTGTGCACAACCAGACATGGTGTAGGAGTTGATTGAGGAGGAGAATAAAAGGTGTTTCAAGAAAGAAGCACAGAGGGTGAGGTTACTAGAGGGTTTGTGAAAGAATTGATTATCTTTTGGGGGTATTTGTAGTGTTTGTAGCTGTGGCGGTGGTATGAGATTGAACTTGAAGATGCTCGGGATCTCTGATATTTCGTAAAGTGCCAAGTGACCCCCCGAAATAGGTATCTGATATCAAATAGCTTTGTATATTGACTTCCGAAGCTGTAAATGCTTTGTGAATGTTCCAATTGGCTGAAGCTCGGATTCTTGTCTTTTATAGACTTCCCCACCCTATTCTAGCAAAATACATGCGACTGGTCTAGCCCTCGGGCCTTCGAGATTAGAGTAATCTGTAGCGGGTTCCCTCCCACTTCGTCATGTCATGGCTTGATAATGAGATGGTGAGACTCCCGGGGGGGGGATGCTGGACAGGAAGAGAGAGTGACGAGGTAAAACTAGTATTGATCATCCATTAGTAACTTAGAATAAAGGGCTCCTAACATCTGCGGTCTGTAATATTCAATCCCACCTCTAATGAAACAAGAAAATATTAACTCAAAAGCAAATTATCAACCTCCAAGGGTTCTTTTCCACCTGCTGAGAAGTTTCTATAATTATCGATTCGCCAAATACCCGTCAATTTTGCTTTTGTCAATGAACGGGTGGAAAGAAAAGAGGCCATACCAGGTCTCTGCCTGCCATACCAGAAGGAAACGTCTTTTTTTTGCAGACCAATCTTTAAAAGCGAGTGTGGGAGGAACAAGAAAAATCAATTGTTTGATTCCGGTACCACAAGAAGCAAATGATTGAGTAGGGTTTTTTGTTTTCTTTCTTTCATTGCCTCTGGTCGGGTGCGTTTCTCCCTCGCTTTATTCATCCATCCACAGCAATCGCTATTACATCCTGTGACATCGACCTTACTACGAGGGCAACAAAAAAAAAGTTTGAAAATTTTCACCTCTGCTAAAGCATCCTCAATGGCCCCATCCGAGTGGCGCAGGCTGCGGTCTGAGGCTTCATGAAACGGGGGCTTCCCTCCGAGCGTTCAACGATCTTCAACGATCCCGAATACGGACCCCCCAAATACAGAAGCAACTCTTAAGCCAAACCCATTACGGAACGAATGGATCTATTCCCTTATATCTCGGCTTGCATCTCTCCAGTCAGATCAGAGGAGCATGCAAAGAGCAAATCTGCCGCAGGTTGTTTAGTTCCCAATAATGATCTCCTCTCTCATCCCCAGCCCATTCGCAACCAACGACGGAGAGCGAAACCCAAGATACCCAGCGCAACTTGAACCTACCCACATCCAGAGCTTGAGCCGATCTACTCAGGACACTGAAACACTGTGTTTCTGGTTCCCTAAGCTAGACTCAAACGACACTCCTGACTCTGATATATCCCCCCCGCCCGTACCCGGTCTTGCTTGGAAGGATGACTCTTCCTTTCTATCTCGCCCATTTAGGGGAGAGGATGGTGACAGTTCTGGGGCTGTTGGTTGGCACTAGCAAGGCTTCCTTGTTGTCCAATGCTCTTATTTAGTATCGCTCACCCGGAAAGCCAAAGTAGTAAGAGATTATCGACAATTTCTACCGTAAATTAGTCATATAAAACACCCGGACGCCCTAGCATGATTAATACTTGTCTTGGTGCTAGGGCATCCCGATGCTTCAAAAATGGCCTAGTATACCGCACGGGTAGTGTCCTCCGTGATAGCTGTTGAGGGTTGTACTCGAGGAGTCAGATCAGAGCTAGAGTAACTCTCTATCCCACTAGAGCAAGGAACCAATCAGCGAGTGAAGACAGGAAAGTACCTATGTATAACCAAAGTGAAGTGAAGTGAAGTAGGCCCACTATGAGAATTCACATTTCATACAATGCTAGAGGGTAGCCCCTCCTAACATCTACAGACAGCTGGTGGGGTATACATACCTGCGGTCACTCGCACTTCAGGAAATCAATCAAAGAATAGATTAATTAAAAGAAAACTTTCTTAGACTCACTCAACAAACTGGAAATTTAGGTTCCCAAATTTCCCCCATTTTGTATTCAGTCTCGGTTGACCCTTAAGGGGTCATGAGTGAAACAATAGCTAAGCCTCTTATTTTTCTTTTCTCTCCCATTTTACTGGTAGAGGTAAAGGGCAACGCGGCTGCGGTGCACCACGCCAGTTACTATCATAGCTTCCCAGTGCCCGTAGTGTATATTCAGAAGCAACTAACAGTATCTTTAGGATATGGCAGAGGAATTTTCTCCGAAAAGCAAAGCTATAGAACAAGGCCACACTCAACCAAGAGATGAAGGAAACAAAAGATCCATAGTACCTAATCCAGTAATCGGGGGACTAGCTCTAGTCGTGATGGAGTAGTCATGATATACAGTAATACTGTCCCACGTCATTCCTTCCCATCTTACTATAATTCGGTCCGGTGCTAAATTATCTATTATCCCTCGCAAGAGGGGAGAAATCAGAGGCCGGTGCAAACCAAAAAAGCAACTGCCATATACAAGACATTGGGATGAAGAGCCCGAATATTGAAGTCCGTACTTATGTGGGCGCTCAGATGTGGACTGATAATTTACCATCCCAATTTCTGCTCCCTGGGCTCGGGCAATCCATTCTGGAGACTTGTGTCACAGTATATCACCCGTATCGTACTTCAGAAAAGGAAAAACATATCAGCCTAGGGCACCAGCTGTAGAGCAACAACAGTCCCCCAAATATACACCCCCAGCCATTAATCACCATCCCTCTTCAGGATTTCAACTTTCCACAAAAAGATAAGCCACGTTTGATCATTCCCTAAGGTATGATATATCAGTTTGTTCCTTCCCTATTAGAACATGCTTCCTCGGCATCCCAAAATCCGGCCCCAACACCCCCCGGTGGTACGGCTCAGGCACCTCTAAAGGAAGAATGGGTAACCACCCCACTGCAAATTTTTCAATATGCCGTTAGCTTAGGCGAGAGGCTCCAACGGTTTAAGCTTGTTTTGACTTCGATCTCTCAGGTCAAAATCCTTTTTGTGGGCGTTTACCCACTACCTTTCAAACTTTCCAGAACTACAAGATTTTTCTATCCCAGCCCTTTATATTTTAACCAACAATGATGTCGGCGGCCACACCCATGATCTTGTCTTAGCCGTCAAGTTGAAACGGACCTCGAGCCAATAAATTCGTATGAGGGATCAAACACGACCTTTCCTGGCATTCTGTATTGGGCTGCGCTCGCTGTACAGTACCCCTCAGCACTCTAAAGCCCATTCCGCAATGCTCATTGAGGGTGGTACAAGTACTTGTACAATACCCGGATAGTGCAGTCCCCCATCTCCAAGACAAAAGAGCGCCGCCTTACCAGGGACTGAGCAATGCCAAACCGAGTACAGCGTCGCCAGTACCGTGTATCCAAGGGCGGGGGCTCGGGAGGTGCCGTGCACCATCTAATGAGCTACCTCGGACCTTCCCAACCACCGGTCGCCGATCGATTGGAGCAGCAATTAGACCACAGTTAACCACTAAATTCTCCTCCACAGTAACCTCCAACTAAAATACCGCTCAGGATAAGAGACATGCTGAGGACTTGGGCGCAAAACTAAAGAGTGAAAAAATTTCGAGGTCCGACTGTGGACACCCACTCTCCAATGGAACCACCAGACCCTACAACGCAAAACAGAACAGCCATTAGAACGGCCCCACTCCCCTCAGGCCAATTCGGATACTGTACTTGTACGGTAAAGTACACGTCCCCGGCATGAAGAACCCGAACACAGGGGTGATCCTAGAGCCTGAATTTTGTATGGTGAATCGTGCTTATCTAAGTCACATACAAAATTCAGACTCCAGGATCCCCCCTGTGTTCGGGTTCTTCATGCCAGGGACTTGTACCCTAAGGATTCCCCTTTTTTGCTTTTTCTCTCTCCGGACATCTTAGTACCATATCCAAGCTATCATACATATTATGCAACCCTAATATCCACCGCGCAAAGAATCCCAGCCCATCTACTGAGAGCCCCACATCAAAAGCAATAGCCCAACTACCGGTAAAGCGCACCATCCGATACGGTGCCGTGAGAGAGAGAACGAGAGATCTGGCACCGTCTATGTCATTTGCGCAACAGTATAATATTATTATAGTCGCATCTCATTATCAGGAACGCCAAGAGTCCAGAAATTCCCGTTCGTTACAGCCAGGTTCTAGAAGAAATCCCTTGTGGGCAGGACCGTTTGGACGGACGCAGGCCTGTAAATCCCCAAAGGGTTCATTCGTAATAGCAGGGTTTCCCGTATCAAGATCCCGGTGCGACCGCGTTCAAAACCCAGGTTTTCCTACTAACCAAGGGCCAATCAACACAAGTCCAAAACAACAAATAACAACCCTGGGGAAAAAACCGTTTTTTTTGTCCCACCTAAACCCAAAAGCTGCGAATCTGCGACACGCCTTACCGGAAAAGGTGTCAATCCGCGAGCTCGCCAGTCAGCTAGTCGGTTGGTCGGCCAGTCGGTCGACCGCCCCCGATGGCAAATTACTGAATAGGGATATCCCCAGTCAAGATCTTGTAGCTACGGGGCTTCCGTGTCACCATCACCTTACCCCAGTGTTGCAAAGAAGGCTTTTGATAATCGAACCCGGGGGGTTAGAAGGGGGGGGTCCGAATCGGGGCTTCTGAAAATAGGGATCGGAGGGGGGTTCTTTAATTCCTTAGTAAGCAAAAATAGCAGGAACTCCGATGCGAATTTCTACCTTTAGTCCAGATAATATTATGTGAGTATTTATTGCTCAGAAGCCGGGGAAACCGAGTACTCGAGTATGATACCAGTGCCCGCCTACCTGCCTTTTCCGCTCCATTTTGCCCTCTTTTTCTTATCATTTCATTTGTTTCTTTGCTTCCAACTACCTTCAAATATCATTGTTTACCGATTTGTTAGAAGGGGTTCCATCTTGTTCGAAAAAGCGTGTTCCTCGCCCCCGATCATTTTTTGATCGAACCCCCCTTCTACGACACTTAAAAAAAAAATGACACCACCCCCAGAACCTCTTACCCCCTACTAGTTTTGGCATCAACGGTATTGTGTGACATGAACAGACCCTATTTTTTTTGTTTTTTTCACTTTTAATTTCATCCACGTCTAAGTTTCGTTTTCTCCGGACACAAGTTCGATACTCGGGGGTAGACAAAAGTCGGGCTCATCTCCATTACTACAAGTATTATCTCCTTGACTGGTGCGACAGTGGAAAATGTTGTACTAGTACAGCCCCTGTCATGTTTAAGACACAGCTGACTAAGGCACCTACTTCAGTATTCTCCAGTGATGCGCGTTGGTCTGGTCATACTGTTAATATTAGCCGTGGTCTCAAGTTTGCACATCTGCGAATTTGTAGTAACTAACAAATTCTACTTATTAACCAGTGTCTCAGACACTGACAGAGGCGATGTAGGGTATGTTTTATACTGGGGGCATGGCCTATTTGGTAGCGGCCAAATTCATGTAATAGTGGGCCTTGGCACAGAGACGCTTTGCATATAAATCCCTCCTTCATGTATTCTAGTCTAACAACCAACAACCACACGGGGATCAACCAGTCAATTCACAATGTTTCCTTTCCTTCTCAATTGGTTCAAGTGCTTCAGTCTTTGTCTTACCCTTGTGAAAGCCTTTAGGCAGTTTATCTTCAGAGTTACTTTGCACAGGTCTATTGACTGATTTACTGAGAGGTCACGCCGCGGGCGACAGGAGGGGAATACTGCATGCGCAACACACCGTCCAACTAAGGGAAGGCATTGAAATACTCCCACAGCGGTACAACATTTTCCACTGTCGCACCAGTCAAGGAGAAAGGGATAGCATTTCTATGTGGACTAAGCCGGATTAGGAAATTCGAGTGATGGATGGTGAGTATTTTTTGGTGTCGGCAAGTCGGGACCGACAACACAAGCACTCGCTCCGCATTTCCCGGAGCAATACGCTGCGCAAATGTGTTTGTGCTACCGGGACCCAAATGTCCATGCACCTGAGCACAGCTCGTAGTTACTAGCCATGTTTAACATACCCTATATCTCGGAGGAAAACTTGCGCCCTTGTTTCCCGACAGCTTTCTCTCGTGTATACCGATATTGTAAATGCTATAATAGTAGCGTAGTGGTGTTCCCCCCCGGAATAACCACCTCGGCCCTCTTACAGACAAGAAAACAATTAATAAAGCTTCCCTTATCTTCATTCGGCATTTACCAAATCTTCCTGACCAGCCATAAGTTGCTCCGCACTAATAATTAGCCGCGTGCCCCACAAATGCCCCCACCAGCGCCGTACTCGTTCAATAAACCCAGAATATCGAAACTACGCCTCTGCCCCACCCCCAAAACGAGCATTCAACACCTGTTAGGCCTGCCCTCATCCGACTAACATGCCCATCCTGCCCTCCCCAGAGAGAGAAGAATAATGTGATGCAAAGCAGAATCAAACAAACCCCCAACCAAAGGTGTAAGAGAAATAATTATCTCCAGAGTATGTTAACCCCACCCCTAGATCTCTCTGTTGGATATCATGGGTTGTTCGCCGAAGCTTCATCATAAGGTCGTCTTGGCTGTCATTGGTTGTGGGGCTTGCTAGTCTTCTTTGCTTTCTCTTCCCTTCTCTTTTCTTTCCCCAACAATTTCCTTCTCCAGACAACGAACAGAACAAATAAAACTAGTTCTAACACGACTCTTATTTGACCTTTAATCTCTCCCTTGTTTTCTCACCTTCATAAAGCTCCTCTCGCACTTTTTTCTACCCGACCAGCGACTGTGCAAAGACTTCATCCCACCTACGGCTTATAGGGTTCGGTTCGCCACAGACCATTCCTAACACTCTCTATCAGCTATCTGAACATCCGAGTGACAAGATATGACGCTCAGAAAACTGAGCTATTCTCACCCCTACCCTCCTGCTCACCAGAAAATACTCCCCATTGGTTCCCTCCTTTCCCAGGGCCCAGCTACCCAGGCGCCCTGAGAACTGCGGCGGTGCGTGACGCGCACATTACCCCTCAAATCCACCATCTGCTACGAAAGAGGTTCGGGTCCTGAGAGGCTTGATCTGAGACAGGCAGATAGACATATACTCGGGTGTGGACCATACCCGAGTACGGGCTGAGCGAGGGGAGATTAAACTTTTTAGCAGAACATGACACAAAGACCTAGAAATAGTGTTGGATACCTCACATACAGTACACTTGTGGTAGTGTGCTTTTAGATAGAACTTACATTTGACGGGGCATTTCTCCCTATCGGGGAACAACCCCGCTGGTGCCCGCTTTCTCTTAATGGTTTTCGGAACCTATTTACAAGTACAAGGGTAGCAACTCATCAACGGGTGCAGACAGGGATATGTTTAGTTAACTAACCTTAGCTACGGTAGCTTTTCTATAACTGCTCTCCCGGCTACTTTAAAATGGGTACGATACTTGTACCAACAATAAGGGATTAGAAATATATGATAAATCATCCGTGCGTGTCTAAGCGTCTACACCAAATTGGCACCTCCATTCCCTGGTACTCGGGGTAGGGGTGAAGTATTGGGACAAGCAGGGGTAGTAGAGGCCTGTGCATATACCTTGAAAGGAGTAATCAAAGAACCAAAAAAGTAAGAAAACTACTAACTAGTGTAATTCTACTATCCCCCTGCTTGTCCCAATATTTTCCCCCTCACCCGAGTACTACTTACCTGTCACTTATACTTACCCTCTAACTTTACGCGCTATCGAAAAAGCAAAGAATGGAGATGGCAGGTTAGTCCATCTCCCCCCACAAATCCTAGGTTTTGAGCTAAGTCCGATACTCTATAAAGGAATATACTCGGGGGTGTATGTGGGTTATCAGACGGACAGGGTCAGAAAATGTATGTATCAGCATACATTTTCTGACCCTGTCCGTCCGATCACCCATGCAGACCCCCGAGTACCTATACTCCCCACGCACTAAATGCCCACCTACAAACCCTCCATCTATCGGGACTCGATTACGTAAGCCAGACTACCTATAATCACTTCGGCGACGCTCTCGATACTAGACGTAGTCAGATATCCTATTGATAACATATGGAATGGTAACGAATCACAAATGATCTAAAACGCCCCCGTTTCTTAGTCGATCTACTCATAGCAGGCAAGAATTGCCCGGTAGCAGGGATCCACAAAATACATGCCAAAGAAGCCGTTGGTATCCGGGGACCCACAGAAATTCATGACCCCTGATGCCCGATATCTTTTGCTTGCTACGGGTACCTGCCTTACCTAAGACTGCATATCGGTAACCAAAGACTGTTGTCTCTGGTGGGCCTGGGCCGTTTTTCTGTGATATTGCTTGATTTGAAACATCCGGTGAGTTGATGGGCGAGTGAATGGGGATGATTTGATTTATCCACATGAATAGGTGGATGGATCTAGATCGTGCACAGTAACGCTCATCAAGAACAGTCATGCGTAATCCTTGGACCCCGCTCGCCGTTTGTCAACTGTCGTAGTCGTACAAGTAGCAGGGAAGAAGTATCTGATGTCAAGGGGTGGTGAGTTTGTACTTGTATGGGATCTCAGATACGCACAGACTTTTTGCTATATATTTTGTGAATCCCTGCCATCAGATACTTGCCTTCCACGAGCACTGTATCTCGTAGAAGCACAGCAAAAAAAAAACGCTGAAAGAAAATGCCCATTCTGATTCTACGCCTCCCACTTCAGCCTTCAATGATATATTCTATGAATATAGCTACAAGTGACTGGGAACCTAAGGACCCAAAACCTAGGCTTCATCTCGTCAATTAAGTCAGGGCTCGTCTAGTGAGGTGATTCTGTGCAGGGGAGCTCTCTAAGACGCATGGACACCCATACGGTAGAAAAGCGGACTAGGTGGGAACACTACTGAATCCAGGCGCCCGCACACAATCCCAATCTACAAAAAAGCACCCATGATTCCAATATGCCACTTGTGGTAAAAGAGCACCCTAGCTTCCAGTATTTTGTGACAGATGAATGGTATCGGTAGATTGTTGTACTCCGCAGTGACAGAAAACGGTATTTTTGGTGTAACATGAACCATGACGATAAGCTGCATTACTACACTGTGCGAGGGGAGGCGGGTGATGAACGGCCATAGAGAGACCATGGGTATCCCTTGGGGGGTCTGAAACGGTAAAATTCGTTGCTAGTGCACTAGTCCTGTTCTGGGGAGCACACAAGACTTGTGATTCGTTGGGAATTAATGGTTGGTATGATGCTGAGTCACTTGAGCGTTAAAAAGCTGGTGTTCAACAACCAAAATAGCTTAGCTACTGACTGATCTGGGGCGGTGTCCTCCCGAAGAAGAATTAGCATGCTGGCAACGAATTTTACCGTTTCAGACCCCCCAAGGGATAGTGTAATGTAATTGTTGCATAATGTTATTAGAGTACAGTACAAATCATGTCCGGTAGGGCTCGGCGCGAGTGCCGAGGTGTAAACAAGTGGGGAACGACATGATTGAAAAAGCACACTGGGCACGCGAGAAATCCCAACCAAGCAACAGACCCACCAAGCCATACAATCAGCCATTCCCATAAGCTCCCAAATACCGCAAAGAAATACAGAAATAGCGGCAAAAATCGTGCAAAAAGAAAAGAAAAGCCAGGAAGGAAAAAGACCTTGAAACAACTTAACAGTGATGCTCCCCGCCATCGTTATCGCTATTCTCGTTATCGCTCTCATCCTTCTTGGCACTCTTCCTTCTCCCCTTCCCCGGTTTAGCAACAGCTTTAGCAGCCTTCTTTTGGACCGCAATCCCAGCGGTCCTCCTCTCACCGGTGCCCATATCTGCCAATTCTTTTGCCTTCGCTAGGAATTCCGGGTCATCGCCTTTTACTCCAATGAGGGATTCCAGAAGTTTGATTTCCTCTGCCCATGTCTTTTCCTCTTCCATGGGTGTCTCAAGGATTAGCGGGAGGCCCTCGAGGCGCTCGTCGTTCATGATTAGGCGGAAGGACTCGAGGCCTAGGAAGCCGAGACCTATGTTCTGGTGTAGATCTCGCTTTGAGGCTAGGGGAGCTTTAGAGTCGTTGATGTGGAGAGCTACGAGGTACTTGCGGCCGATGATTCGGTCAAAGTTGGACATCACTTTGTCGTAGGATTTTTGTGTGCGGATGTCGTGGCCGGCCGCCTGCGGGAAGAAACAAAGGAACATGTCAGTGATGAATAATTGATCACTACCCAGTTATGTATGAACTTACAAATAAATGGCATGTGTCAAGGCAAACACCCACACGATCCTTATCCTTAACCTTGGCAATAATATCTCTTAAATCCTCAAATTTACCACCAATGACATTCCCAGCTCCGGCCATGTTCTCCAATACTGTGATGCAGAACCTAGTTTCTGAGTGGGCTTTATTGAGCGCCTCTGCGACACGACTAAGCGATTCCGAACGCGAGAGTCCGAGGGTTGATCCGGGGCTTGGTCCGACATGTCAGTTGGATTCAGAACATCCAGGGGCGCCCTGAAATCACTGCGAGGGGCTTACTGAAAGTTGTACAAACCGATCCCCAGTCTCTCACAACGCTTCAGGTCGTCGAGGAAACAATCGTAGGCTTTCTTCGCCTTTTCAGCGTCACCATTAGCAAGGTTTATCAGGTACGATCCATGAGGGAGAACATGTCTGTGAAGATCCAATTAGCACCAAATATTCCTCAACCCTGCGGGGCGGAAAAATTCTCATATGGAAATTTTCACACGCCAAGACATCCACTCCGCGGCATATATTAGAATGTAAACGCGGATATGGGAAAAAGGAGGAAGGGAAACAAACTTCCTAGGATCAAACCCGTTCTTTTCACAACCCGCTCGGAAAGCTTTTGCATCTACTTCCTTCATGTCTGGGCTTGCCCACTTTCTCTGACTCTTCAGAAACAGCGCGAACGCATTCCCTCCCACATTCAAACTGTTCGTGATGGCATGTTGAACACCTGTAGTAACAAAATTAGCGCCAAACACTCCCCTCAACCGGCGCCCAGGGAGAGAAAATACACACCCCCAGCCATGCTAACATGAGCCCCAACCAGCATCCTTACCCCCACCGTCCTTGCAGCGGGAATTATGGTTTCACTCTTCTTTCCGCGAGCCCTCTTAACAGCTCTCATCGTCTCCACCTCCTCCTCAGCAGCACCCTTCCTCTTCTTTGACGACTCAGTGATAGTAGCAGTTGGCACAACCTGACTCGCCATCGCAGCAAACGTCTGTGTATTGTGCACGGAAACGCCGAGATCTTCGTCGTCCTCCACTTCTTCCACTTCTCCTACTTCTTCCACCTCTTCCGCTTGTTTTTCCTCGCGCTTAGATATTTGCGACGAACTCTCCTCTTTTTGCTTATTTCTTTTGGCGGCCGCGGCTGCTGCACGGGTAGTTCTTGCCATCATTGCAAACATTTTAGTAGCGTAGACTAAGGATGTTGAGACACTCTCAATGGTTCGATTGGTAGTGAGGGAAGGGTGACGAAAATGTAGTGGGAGGTGGGAGAAGAGTGTTTTCTTCTTTCTCCCTGACAAGGCAGTACAAAAGTCAAGGGACGCGTTGATCCGGGGTCTCTTTTGTTCACTTCCAAAAAGTGGGTGCTGTAACGGTGCTGAGGGAACGCGTTAAGTTGGGGGAAGGAGATTGGAACGCGTTCAAATAGATTATGTAACCCACCTATGCAGGAACCAGGTTTTGGTTTTCCAACCTACTATACGCACAGGGGACCGCACGGTACTTGTAGACGGCGTAGAATATCTAGTCCGATAGAGGATTTCTCTCTTAAAAACCCCAGTGGTTGCTATCCGTCATGATACCAAGATAAATAGAATTTATAGAAAGAAGGTATATGTGCGTCACAATAAATCCTACGCTCGCCATTAATACTAGCAGTGCTTTTATCTTTTCTTATCGTATCTAATCTAATCTAATCTAATTCCACCCCGCTTCCTTCCTGCCCAATCCGTTCCCCCGCTCCCCCACCAACAGACTACCCCACCTCCCACCAATGCCATCCGATGGCGCCAACACCTCGCCGATCAGCCGCTCGCTGACCTTCCTGTACCCTTATTCCCCAATCCAGGCTTAAATAAGCCCCCTATCCTTCCTCCCTCCCTCCCCCGCTCCGTCTCGCTATTTCACCTCACCTCCTCGACACCACACACCCTAATCAAACCACAAATTCCGAAATTCACTACGACCAAAATCGCAACTTGAAAATGTGCATGCAAGCGACCTGTGCTACATGTGGTAGGTCCTCTTCTAACCCAGTGTTTAGTTTAAGTAAGGTGCTGACGGGAATAATATGATAGGCGGCAAAAGCTGGCGTGGATGCGGTCAGCATATCCCCCGCGTTCTCGACAGCATTCCCGCCGAGGAGTGGTGCAGTTGCCCGAAGCCGGAGGGGAGCAAGTATCCGCCTAAGGCTCAATAAAGGCCCCCGGGGTAGCGGTGGGGGCGCAGGGATTTGTTTCGCCTGGTCGGTGTTTGGTTTCTAGGGCGCGGCGGGCGTTGTTCGGTTGGATATGTTGGGCGTGTTATGGAGAGCAGTTGGCAGTGTTGTGCGTGTGTGCAATGCGGGCACGACTTATCTATGTTTTTGTGGGTTAAACTGAAAGTGAAGTGAGTTGCTTTTTATTACCAGCGCCCGGGTTCCACTTAAGGACCACTGTAGACGGTCTCCCAAGTCACTCCGACGCCCCCACCCACCCGGACAAATGCTGATTGGTAGGTTTTCTACCCAGCAACGAGCAGTGACCATTCAACCACTCATAGCCACACCACTACTAGTCTATACAAGTATGATACGAGTACAAAAAGCCACTCCAAATCGGTAAGGTTGCCATACAGTAGTCGATCCAAGTAAACCACTGGAAAAATTCTTGTTTGAGTTTAGCCTGGTGAGGAGTTGTTGTGTGACATGGAAGTGGCCCCCAAACCTCGCACGTTGCTCCTACCGGTGGTTAGTACTGCGCCCGGTGCACTGCGAGTGATGGAAAGTGATGAATCTTTGTGGCGGTGGACCCCATACAAAACCTGCAACAAAGCTCCAACCTATCACTACACTGATTCATCACCTTCCCCAACCCCCGTGGCCCACAAAGGTAAAATGGAGTGCGACCGCACCCCGCTATCCCGGACGGACAAGACCCAAAGAACCCGCCCAAGACAGCGAGTGATCAGGGGCAACAGGTCAAGTTTTTGGTATCAAGAAACCCAGAACCCCCAGGTTCGTACGAGACAGCGAGGTATCCGGATTATCAAGGTCCGTAATGGGAAGGTGTGACTGTATTTGCACGAGTCAAGGGCAATAGAAGAAAATCATTATCCTTCCCAAAGAACGATCGGTTTAACGCTGTTGTGGGTTCCGCGGTTCCTTTTCATCTCTTTCTTTTCTTTCCTCCTTCTCTGATTTCTTCTAACAAAAGTCATCATTTGTTGAGACAACTTTGCTCGTTTTCCTGAGTCCTGTATGAGCAATTTTCACTGCCGCATTTCTTTAGGAACATCCACTGTGAGCGAGATCGAGAGTCACAGAAAACGCGAGCAGGTGAGGTTCTCGGGGTGTGCCTTGCCCTGAGCGACTTCTAGCGCTGAGAAAGACCTTCCCACGGCGTTCGGTCTACAGTGCTTGTGTTGGTATCCAACTGAGCCCCTTCGAGGGCAGCTATGGTACATGCCGGTACAGAAAGGAGCCAAACAACGGCCCCATACCCATTATCGCACAGTGATGCTGTAGGGACTCTTGTGGTTTCGATGACTCCGGTAGGCACCTAACCTCTGGGCTCTAAGGTAAAAGATCCTTATATATGAGCTGAGCTCTCCGGACGTGCTAGGTCTAATCAACCAACAATCGCAATTTTGCTAACCTACTAAACTAAACCTGCTGTGGGCTGATGCGGTGAATCCCGCTGGCAAGCTAGTAGCAAACCCCCTGAATGCTTCAACTGGTATAATAGTACGGAATTAATAAATTATGCCCTCTCCCGGCCCAACTTCCCATCCCTACTTTCGAAGCAAGCTGGGAGAGACCCCTACCATATTTTCCAATTTGCAAAGCACCCAGGCGCCTTGGTGCCAAGATAGGTAGATATCAGCATTGGGGTATCCGGATACCTTATGCATATGGGTGTGCAGTATAACCCCTAACATCTGGGTGCACACCTCATCCAGAGACACGTGTTACAAGCGATATTCGAATCCTCTCAACCCTGGCCTACGAGATAAGGCAGGACAATTAGTAGCAACTGTGGGATTGTATATTAAGGTATTCTGGGACTGTATCATACCATAATAGATTACATATCACCCCTTTCATCCCCGCCTCTTCTCCTCTCTCCCACGGTAGCTACATCCCTACCATAAAACCTGAACAAAGGGGGAAATGGGAAAAAAGAAAATGAGAAAGGAAATGACAAAAGAGAGAGAGAACAAAGACAACAACCACCTTTAATATCCCCCAAGCAAGTCCACAAACGGCGCAACAGTCTCCACAGCCCTCTCAACAACCGTCTTAACCCTCATCTTCAAACTTTCGTTCCGACATTCAACATCAAGGTTCTCGAACCAGACGTTTGCAACGATATTATTATCAATTTTGATCTGAACCCCCGGGACCACCTCTCTCATTTCCTGCACAACGTCCATTTCCTCGTCCGGGGCACCAGTATCGGCAGTGGTAGTAGTAGTGGTAGTGGTAACCTCTGCGATCGATTTGGGCGGGAGGGCGGCGGAAGAAGAAGCGGGCTGTGACCCAGGTGGGAGAGGAGTAACGCAGTCGCCGAACTGAGCCTCTAGGAAAGTGAGGACCCGTTCTATGCGGTCGGAGTGGCGAATATGTGCGTGCGGGGAAGTTTCAGGGATTTCGGAGAGGCCGGAGGAGTGGGCATGAGTGTGTGTTGTTGAAGAGTCTATCGTTATTTCCATCAGTTAATTAGATGTTATTAAACGCGGTGTGGGGATATCAGGGGGGGGGGGGCAAACGTCGAACAGCAGCAGGACTAGTTTCCAATCCCATCAACACTGCAGCCGTAGCATCCGCGATACCATCATTCAACATATTCCCAACCCACTCCAACTCGACATATCCCTTTCTACAACGAACGATAACAGTGTCCATAATCTTGAACGTATTCCCACTCTTATACTTAACGCCTTCTTCTCCGTCACTCATCTCGTTATCCTCATCCGCGCTGTCCTTCTCTTCCTCCTCTGATGACTCCTCGTCTTCATCGGGAATATCTACGACCGCGCCAAACATGTTATCCAGACTCCAGCGCACGAGGCCAACGCCCGCCGCGCGCATCGGGATCTTCTGGCGGCAGCTAACGACGGTGGTCGTTAGGCCCGCGTATTCGCGAAGGTCATCGGGTGTCATAAGGGAGAGTTTGAAGTCGTTTTGTACAAGCACTCCGGTGAGCAGCTGCTCCTTCAGTGCAAGTGTTTGGGACCCCGGAGGCTTTTGCGCAAGTTTTCCCACGACCTGATGAGCGAGTGAGCGACGAGTGTGGTTGTGGTGAAGAAACGGGAAGGTGGGGAGGGGGGGTACCTTTGCAATTTTATCCGCTTTAAATGGAATGCGCAACTCTTCGCAATTTTTGGGGTTGTATATCTTGACCTTATCTTTATCTTTTCGGTCACTGTTCTTGCTAAGTAGGGCAGACTTGAGTCGCCCCATATTGTTTTGCTCCCCATGCACCAAAATGACAACCTTCGCTCCCACCTCCTCTATGAAGCCTGAGTTCTGAGCGTAGTCTACGTGCGCCGCGAAGGATAACTCTTCGACGCTGCACCGACGGGGAACCATGACCTGCCCGTCGACACCGCGGTTGGCCGTGGACCCGCCGCGGTTGGCGGTCACGACGGCGGGTATCTCGGTAGGCTCGTTCATGATCTGCTTAGCCATTGTGCCTTCTACGCTGTAGCCAGTTATTACTAGGCCATTGCGTGGGTCTGGGCACCAGCGTTCTAGAAGCTCACGAGAGACACCGTTCTGGAGGGTGATGGCATGTTAGCGGGGTTCGTGGAACGTATCGATGGAGGTAGGAGCAAACAGTGGTGATGAGGACAGTGAAGTAGGAAGCACTATATTTATTATAAAACATGATGTAATATGGTCTCTGGTTGACTGATGAAAATTTCCCAGTACAAAATGAATATAATCTACGAGATATCCAAGGAAAGTATTCCTTCCCTCCTAGATAGATTGCTTCCCAAGCATGTAATATGGATAGCACGACCAAAGAGTTTTAGGTAGGTCTGAGAAGCCAGGCAAAAAAGCTCGACACGGAAAGAGTTTTACCTGCAGCATACCCGGGCTAGCTAACATAACGCAGCCACCAACGTCTTCGAACCGATCAATAGTCTTTAATGACCTAACCCATCTGAAGTCCCAAGGATTTCTCCCCTCGCCTTCGAACATGGCGCGCTTTATCTTATCGTTCATGGTATTGATATATGTTCTATAAACATCCATGCATTTTCTAGCCAGATTCGACGCGTAGTATATAGGGTAGCTCTGGTAGGTCGAATGCTTCTCCCAATACTCATCTAAAATTAGGAGTAGTTCTTGTGCTCTACCTAAGGCAAACACTGGCATTAATACTCTGCCACCGCGGTTGAGAATTTCGGTAGTCATTTTCATTAATCGTGCCTCCTTTTCCAGACGTGGCATGTGGGTTGCAGTGCCGTAGGTTGATTCACAAATTAGTAGATCAGGCTTCTGGTGGGGGACTTCAGCGGAGACTAGATGCCGGTCATCCTCACGGGAGTAATCGCCCGTGAATAGAATCTTCAAACCAGCTATCTCAATGAAGAACATGGCGCCCCCGAGCACATGCCCGGCATGATAGGGGGTAATTGAAATCCCAGCATGAGTAAGTGTGGTATGGTAGTCAATAGCTTCAATACGGGAATAACTTGAGAGGTGATCTGCTTCGGTGTAGAGATTGTCTGGCGAATTGTGCACGTTCCTATCCACCCCAATTAACACCTGGCATCTCTTCCACTTGTATACCCTGCGAGAAGCTCACCCAACTCGCACACTATCCTGAATCAACCATTTGTAAATCGCCTTTGTCGGATGCGTCATAAAGACTCTGCCCCTAAAATTCGTCTTCGTCATAACATACGGCAAACTTGCTGCATGGTCTAGATGAAAGTGACTAATCAACAAAACATCCACGGTGCTGAGGTCGAATTGGTCGTAGAACGGCAGTCCGGCTAGTCCCTCGTAGGCGGGATGGACGCCCGCGTCGAGCATAACGGTTTTCCCCTTGTACTTTAAAATGTGGGATGAGCGCCCGACCTCATTTCCACCACCAAGACAGAGGAAGGTAAGATGGTCGGATTCATCCTATAGCAGCGTTAGCAGCATGTATTGCAAGAAGGGACACCAAGGGTAGATGTGGTACAATTAGCTCTTCATCAACGGTAGGGTCCAGTTTTCTCTTTGTCGACATTTCGGGTTGAGTGATGTCGAGAAAGTTGCGATGGATCTGAGATGCTCGGGAGGCGTGATGGTTAGGTAACGGGGTGGTGCGCATCGAGTGGGCTTGTGTTACCAGGTCCGCGGCTCCCGGGCCTAAGGGTTACCCGGCGGTGTCCCTTCTTGGCGCCCAGCCCAACCCCGCGCAAAGCGGTTTCCGGCGTTTAGGGCATATGATTCGGATACTGGTATCATAGCTACTCATAATGAGAGTTGTAGAGCCCGAATTCCTTGCCCAAGCAAGGCGGATGCAGAATACTAAAGGCAAATCCTTCTTTTTTCCGCCAAATTGAGAAACATGAGTCTCTACCGGCACACCTGCTGTATTTACTGTGCTGTTGGCAAGTTGAGCGAGAGGCCATGATTCAATTCGGTAGGCAGGGACACGGGAGCGCACTGCCGGTGTTCGAGTGGGGATACGGTAGGGTAAGCTATCTGTATCAGAAGAGCCGCGGTCATAGGGCGAGGCTCCTTGGCATACCTTTTATGCTCACTTGATATTCATCTCCCTTGCTCGTCCGATCTCGGCCCAAAAGAAACTGGCCTCCGCCGGGCTTTTCATACAAAATGTTGATTTTCAAAAGATGCCTACTGTTCACCATAACATTGGAAGATTCCAGAGATTTTCTAGATAGTGCAGCTTAACATGAGGACTTATATAATTGAATACTAGGTTACAGAAGTCATGCCAGGGGTTTTGAATGCCAGATCCCCAAGAGAGGAGCCTAAAAACACTGCCTAGACACCAATTTATGAGATTTCTGTGAAAACCTCACTAGCTGCCTTCACTCATTCACTGCTAGCACCTGGAAAGGTTAAAAAAAACATTATTTCACATGTTAAATTCTCCGATTCCCTTTCATTTGGTTCCTGTTTGAGGGACAAAGTTTGTTGTCTGCTTTTGTGGTGGTTGGCTAAACTTGAGTATTTTGTATAGAGGGCCAACTTCGTCCATGTTTATCAAAAAAGGGTGACTCAGAGTCCGGAATGGCCTAACAAAACAAGAGCCCCGTAGAGCTTGTTCTGTCATCGAACATAACATATCGTAAGCGATTACTGTACTCGTACCCATACTGTACTCAATTTTGGTGCTTCCTCCAACGTTGGAATCTACACCTTTTAGTCTTGGTGCAGTATCAGTATCGCGTATAGACTTCGAGCCTGGTACTGTGGCCAGGACATTTGTAGTGTATTTATCGTGGAGCCGGTTTTATAGTTATTGGTTATGTAGCACTTGACTATATTGTACCCAAAGATATGCACACCACAGACCCGGGGCACTGTGCTCATAGAATACGAGTACAAGCAGTCTATCTGCAGGACAAGGGTTACCAATGGGACCTGAGGAATGCTTACGGTACTCTACCATGTTCTATGGAAACGCCGCTGCTGAGAGCTTATTCTCAGCTCTCTGGGAGATCGCAGATAATTCCATTACCACTATACCGCCACTTCGATATCGTATCATACCCGCCTTGTAGGAAAACACTTATCGCGCCATTCAAAAGCCTCCTGTATATTTATTCTCTGCCCCCAACTCAACACAATAATGCGATCCGCTATTCCGCAAAGCAAAATCACACTCACACAAAAAGAAAAGCACGATAAAATGCCAAACGGATTGGATGTGCGCAACGAAAAAGAAAAAAAGCTCTGCAGACCACCCCAACTCCGTTTGCTGATAAATATAATAAACACTCGAATGCAAGAACCAACTGAAAACTCAAATACATATACTGCCGGAAGAAAAAAACAAGGGAAATGCGCGCCTTGGGCAATGAGATGTTCGTTTGTTCTCCGGTTGAAGGAGGCGGCCATATCTGGTGAGAAATGGAAGGAATAGAGCGAATAGCGAAATGGAGCTTCGAAAACTTGTAAGTCCGCTCGAAAATTCCCGGCGTTCCTGGTGGCGCCTCACCATCGGTTTGAGAAGGAAAGGGAAAAAAACGGTTCATAATCTAAGTTCCTAGCCAAGGTGACGCCTACTGTTATTTTACCCACCGCACCTTTCCAGGTCGTCCTCCGGTCCGATCAGTGTTGAATCATCATCTAAATCGCTTCCCCTTCTTCCCCCGAAACTTCTCTCTGCACTCTCCTCTTCCCCGTAGCCGGGGGTACTTGGACCTCTGCTACCGGGTAAGAGCATCATCGAACTATTCCTGCTTTTGCTGCTCTCCACGCCAGGCCCTTTTCCGCCAAGGCCCTTTCTTCCATTTTTCAGTGCCAGGAACGAAGTTGGGGATGGGGATGTGGAGCGTGGTGTACCATCTAGGCCATCTTGGAGGGTAGAGCCATCCGTGTCTGGATTGTATTCTTCAACCACCGGGGGTGGTGATTTCCCCACCTTGCGGCGGTCCCGGCGAGTTCTATTGGAAGAGGGCTGCAGCAGGTTTCTCGAACCAGAGGCTTCATCGGAGGAGGAAAACACATCGTTGGAGCTGTCAAACGAGTATCGCATCGATGTCGACGATGCCCGCCGTCCTTGAGGAGGAGCAGAGTCTTGTGGTGCAGTGCGCGAAGGATTCTTGTTCTTGATGTAAGAATCGATAATATAGTATTGCATCGCATTCATGACCAGTGGAAAAAACTAGCAATGGAAAGTGTTAGTACGAGTAATTAGGGACCCTGACGAGCTCGAGAAACAAAACGGCTAGGAGGCCACTTACAAACATAACAAAGAAGACCTGGAGTCTCTTGTCCCCCTCGGTCCAGGCCAGCATCCAGTCCCCAAGACGACCTAACCATGGGCATAGGGCGAATATCAACCAAACAACAAGCTTCATTCCCATTAGGCCCATAAAGTATATGGTAGACTGTTTTCCCCAGTAGGACCATTTCGGAGGCTCGCCGTAGTCTCCGGAAGAGATTCCAGTTCGGAAAAAGGGAATTGGCGATAGTAGGAATAAGGCGTGCAGGAGACGTAGGAGATATATTAAGATCACAATTCCAAGGGTTGTCTTAGTAAATAAAGGTTAGCACACGGGATATTCGGAAAGGGCTAGAGCGATCAAACATCAATAGCAAGGTTCAGCAGGTAGAAGCTGCATGGATTCGGATGATAGAAGTCGGGCTCGTCGCCTTCTACTTGACGTCGAAGCAGCCGCGCGAAAGTAGGGGCAGCTGCATCCAGGGATTGAAGGATGGGCTCAGTAGTAAATGTCCCGGATGATAGCATGGATAGAAGGATATTGGCTATGTGAACAAGCACGGATCCGACAACCTGTTTCGAAACGTCAAACCACCTAAAGTCATCATGAGCAATGCACCCATAGCAGGGTTCCCAATCAAACGTACCAGACAAGTATCGGCCGCTGGGGCGACTCCCGAGCTCTTTTCCATACAAGCGATAGCAGGGCCAATGCACCTAGCGCCCCTTGAATAAATAGAGCTACGCAGAGCATGTTAGCCAAGTCGTGATCACTGGCCGCCCCCCTTAAACAGCCTCAGAAGGGCACACAGAAGGAATCTGGGAAGTGAGAGAATAACTAACCAAATGGCCCTAATAACTCGCATCTCCCGCTCTCGTTTCCGCCATCCTCCATAGCCATCGCGGAGTAGGTAAGGTTAATAACCTGCCGATGGGCAAGTTGTGAATCCCTTGTCACTGGCAGACGAGGTGGCCAAGACCTAGGGAACGAACAGGACAAGAAAGCAGGATGTAAGGAATGGGGGGAGGGGAATGAGGGGAGTGAAATGGAAAAGCTAACAGAATAGCGGAGGTGATATGGAGGCGGAGGAGCAGACTTGGTGGTCGGGGGTTTGGCAAAACGCTGACGTCGGAGTGGTTGCCTATTTGTGGGGAGGCGCAAGGAGCTCACTACCGCAGTGGTCACTCAAGGAAACAAGTATCGTAATAAAAGTGTGTTAGTGCGGGGATGTACTGTACTGTGAGCAGCGCTGTACCGGTACCGTGCTAGCGTTGTATTATCTTCCCTTCACTTTCGATCTCACACAAGGCCCAAGGGCGGGAGAAGATGGACAACGGCACGGCAGCCGTCGGCAGGGGCTTTGAGTCGCCCCTTTCCGTGCTCTGGACCCGTTCATTTGTTCCTTCATCCACTCACTCGCCGCCCCCAACCAGCGAGCCTTGCGAGCCTCCCAGCTTCCCAAGGTTGTGCCATCACGGGTTTGCTCCACCCTTGAAAATCCTTATAACCTTATCCATGAGCCGCATCCTGCTTCTATTCAAGTGGGATCAGATTCCGTCCTTAATCATAGCACGGGGTATTCGGGAAAAAATTGTTCCAAGAAAGGCCGGGTTGAGAAGACTACGATGAACTGAACAACTAGAGGGGGAGTGGGAAGATCTGTAGGCTGTGCTAGGGGGCATTCACCGGAAGATTAGGGGCCTAGGTCGGGGTATGAAAGAGAGGGCGCCGACCGAGCTCCGGTGAATAGTATCGCCATCTGGTGGCCAAATACCCTGAAGACACTTCCCTCTTGCTAGACCAGGCGGAGGCTGCCGAAGCCTTCTTACGGTAACCGATGAGTATCGTTTCATGTATGAATCGGAAGCCAAGTACGATGAAGAGGGGGGTAGACTACTCGTAGCTTTTTGGAGCTCTTCGTCCCACCACCTCTGCCCAACTTCTTCAGTCATTGAGAACCAGTGTAATATCCCACATAACCCATTACTAGCAGCCTCACCAGGCCGAGTAGGCGCAAGTAATCATTTTCTGAATGGTTAAACTAATAGAGCATACGGCGGTGTCTAGACTGGTGGATACTGTGTTCCATACGTCAAATACGGGTATGGTGCGAGTGGAGTGAGAGCTGCGGCAGTTTCAGCGAGTTGTGAGCGATACAAAAGCGGAAGGGTGGAGAGAGGGTGGAGGGTTGGCACACGGTCTGTCGCAGATCGAACACGATAAGTTAATTGGGGAGTCGGAGACAAGGCTGGATGGGAAGGGACACAGAATACTGTGTACTAGTACAGAGTCTGAAGGTATGGGTAATAGAGAGACAATTCGAGTTGCTTAATACTGCTTTTAATACATGTGGCTAGTGCCGTCTTGGCTATACTTGTAGTAATAGAGGGCCCCTAGATATTACACCTTAACATGGCCGTTCACCATTTCCCCAAAATAGGAGGTGTCCGGGCACACTTGCATTTTCCATAGTATTATGATACCACTAAAGTAGTACCCCCGATAGAGCGTAGAAACCTGAAACGTCCTATCGAGTGATCAGATGTGGAGCAGAACCGTTTATATGTCTCGCTCTACTCGAGTGTTCGATCGGCCGGAGAGTGCGAATCGGTGGATCGGAATATTAACAGCCTAGGTAATAATGTTATAAGTACTGGTATATACACTAATTTGGTATCCCTGCCGGGCAATGAGGATTGGCTGGGTAGAGGGCGGAGAACTGTTTGACTGTCTTCTATACATTTCTTATTTAGAGGGTGGCTGGGCGGAGGCGCGTAAGAGCAGACGTACAGCCTATAAAAGGGGAGGCCTATCGCCCCGCTGTATCGGTCTTATCGACGGAGAGACTTTAATCCGCTCCTAGCGAGGAGCGTAATAACCATATCTTCATTCCCCGTGCCCTTTCGCTCCCACTACCGTATAATGAGAATCATTTGATAGAGGACCGGATACTGTTTTGACGAACTTAATAGTGTGAAACGGCCTAAGTGCCGTTTGCTTCCTCGAGGGGAGAAGGCTGAATTTGGTGCGGAAGTAGGGAGGACGGCTCGACAGGGAAATTCGGAGATGGGAGGTATGTCGGAAGCTGTGGCTTGGGTTGTTCCCCGGTCCTTGGGCTGAATGACCATATCAGAATCTGATCCCCCAGGGGGAGATGTTGCGGATGGGTTCCTTTTGTACTGTATTGGGCACAATGACCGATTCTCTGTATATATACAGGTAATGATTCCAAAGGATTCAAAAATGCTTGTTATCGAAAATTCTCAGCTCACTTACACCCTATCTACTGTCACGAATGCTTCTGCACACAAAAAAAAGAGCATGTCACCCTACGGCGATCGGGGCAAGCATCCCCCCAGGGGTTTGGTCGGTAGGGAGGATTGCGGGCGTTCCCCTAACCTTAAATTTACTTCAAGTACCGAATCGAGCCACTTACGGAAGAGTGATTGCATCTCGGGTGAGTATGGGGGGCTTGGGCATAAGTAACACTTGATCTTGTGGTAGCACTCTGGGCAGGCCCCATGTCCACTACGGTAGCCCACAAATGCTGCCTCCTGGGGGGACTACGATGCACTGATGTGGGCCCTCACGCTATTTTGCCGGCAGCGCGATGCTCTTAATCTTTGGCGTCGTTGGACTAATATCTATCTTCCGGAGGATAATGAGGGACCCCAAGCCCTGTAACAAGATGAGGAGCCAACGGCGAGCATTCTTGATGTTATCAAGCAAATGGCGCAGCCTTACTGAGCGGACCGGCTCGGAGCTGGGAAGCGAGGTAGGAAAAGGACGGTGGGGTCATAAGATGTCTTAACACCTATTGAGAAAGGGCCAGGTAAGCAACAGTCACCTCTACCAAGTTTATGTATAGAGAAAGCGGTGTGAATGAGAGGGATCCTCTGGATTCCCGGGTCCTAAAAATTGCTGCGCAGATACTCCTATGAAGAGGAAGAATAATAATAATCCTTGTCCTGATAACTGCAGCCATCGTTTTCCATCCCCGCCACCTCTCGTTCGCTAAAATGATCAACCTCCCATACTATATCCCCTCTCTGGTTTCACTCCCTCGTCTCCCTCTCCGGTCTGATTATTTAATCCTCTACTACGATCAACCAACGCCCATGGAGCAAGAGTTTCCAAAGCACTCAACTTCATATTCTATCACTCGCATGAACAGCCCAAAAAAGACCGAACCAGAGCCAACAAAATTGTAGGTGGTGCGGGTACTGGTACCCCGATTCCAACATCCATCTCCAAATACCAGATATGATTGTGAAAACGGACTCCCCCGCCCCCTGCAGTCGGGGAACCTTGAGCAAGGGGGAAATGAGAGAAAGAGCACACTGGGATTCAGCCCTTTTTTGTTAAAGGAAAACAGGCGGGGAAAAAACGAGGAAACAAAAAGCTACAGGGCCACCGACCACAATAAGATTTATGATAGAGATATCAACTGAGCGATGCGAGCATGGCTGATCATTCGGGGCTCTGTCGTTGCTGGCCCATTGACTACACCAGTGATTCTTGCGTTGCTGCCCCCTTCTCCCCTTAGCCGTCTGGTCCTGTGGGGCTTTCTGCTCCTCGTACTGAAAGGGCAGCTGGAGGTCTGAAGTGCAGTCCGAAGGATCCGCGAATAACGAGTTCCCGAAAGTGAAGCAAGGCGTATATGGGAAATCAGAGAGATCGGAGAGGCGAAACACAGCCGAAAGTAGACAAACGCCGCTCACACAGTCGGGGACGGAAAAGTAGTAGCTGCATCTAGATGGCCGTAAAATACTATTTTAAACCGAAGCAACAAGAGTCATGAAGGAGGGAAAGAAAATATATTCGCGGCTCTAGTTTTGGTCCTTCCCTCGTGGTTGTCCAGTCCCTGCATCCCCGAAAACGCTGGCTTGCAGCAGGGTGTTATAAAGCAGCCCCTAGCATTGCAACACTCAACTAGTACAAGTAATTGTACAGTATTTGTCCCAGCTACAAGCCAACCCCAATCACGGCCAACCTACTCTATGAAACAAGATAGGACTTTTAACGAAGCCTCGCAACCCCCCTCTCCACTAGACCGTACCCGTCCTCGCCTGGGCGCAGTACCTGGGTGGTTGCGCTGGTCGAAGTTACCGTTATAGCTACCGCCTTTGTCTCCATTTTGATAGCCGAGTCACTGAATGCGGGATTGGCCTCATGGGAGAATGGTTGGTAGCGTCTGGTACTTCTAGATGCGGTGTTCGAGGGCAGTGCTTGGCATTGCGGTTGTCGGTGCTGGGTAGAGGGAGTGGGGAAGTAACCCCTGGTGAGTCCCATAGGGTCTTCAATGTTGCCTTCTTGCAGCTTGACATACAGCTCTAGAGGCCAGGAGGTGGGACCACCTTCCTAACGAAACATATGCTTCTAGGTCCCTTTCGTATATCCCGGCCGGGATTTTTATTCTATGATCTACCTATCTTACAGTCTCCACACCTGGGGCGATTTTCCTCTAACTTCGACCTCTTATTACGGGGGTAGATGGCGCTGGTGAGATCTCTTGGCGCAACATTGGGTATATAAGAACCACTACAGTGCTGCCACACTATGATTACTTCTAGCGTTTGAACTTGACCCAGCACAAGAACGGCGAGCCGAGACGAAAATTGAGCCAGACCAAAAATTCCCGACACAGCAACATACTAGGAATCTTCTTTGACATCAAACCGCAGGTTCTTCGAATCTACAGAGACCAAGCTAAGCGCTTACTCATTTGTCGGCACTTTTAGGAAATGCCGGAAGACAACACAAACCATAAGAAGCGAAAAATGGAGTATGAGTGTTCGTATTCGGAGATGACCCTGGCGGCAGCAGAGAAGAGATTAGACCTTGACTTCCAAACATTCGTATCCGAAGCTACCTCAGTTGATCGTATGTTAGCAGAAACCAGGGGTGTTATTTTGGACAAGGGAGAGGATAATACCAAAGGAACGAAAGAGAGGGTTTGGTCCCATATAGTAGAATATCTTAATTTCGAAGGCTATCCTACAGATGCATGCCCGGACTTTACAAGAGCAAATGTTAACGACTTGATCTTATACATCATGGGCCCGATCCTATGGGACTTCGATATCGAGCTGGACGAGGGCAACGCACGACTTCGAAGGGGGAAGGAAATCATTTCTCCCGATTCTAAAACAGGGGGTTACGGAGAATTTGTTGTGGTTGAAGAGCCCTAGGGGGATAGGTGAAGATTTTGTTCTGATCATAGAATCAAAACCTTGTCTCGGAGAAGCTATTAAGCACTGTTTACTCGCGATGAAGGATATGTGGAGCATCAATAGTAAGGGTAAAGTTTATGGATTCGTTACGACGGGTGAAGATTGGAGGATGTTGAGCTACGATGGCACTAGATTTGAGATGACAGAGAAGTTTCTAGTTTTATCTACTGCAAAGCCCAGAGAGCAACAGGCGAAGGAGGTCTCAGTTTTGGTGGATTGCATTATCGCTGCGTTGCGCAGTGGAGGAATAAAATAGTGAAAAAAGGTGTAGGTGTCTAAGGAGAGAGTCTGATCTATGGTTGGATTATTGAAGGCGTTTGTGCTTTGTAGAGTTTATGTTAATGGGGGGTGGGGCACTGTATGATAACTCGGTGTCAGAAGTTATTTATCTATCATGCAGTAAAATATAAAATAAAAACCCCAACCCTTTCCAGAGGATCTCTCCACGGGTATGTTAGACCCTGATAGGTTTTGGCTCAATTCTGGAAACAAGCCTGGCTTGAAATCCCTCAGTATCGCCGTGCTTTCCCCCTCCTATAGAGTGGGGTCAACGCCCGGGGGGCGGTAGGTATGGGGTGTTAGAATCCTACCGCAAAAAGAAGGCTGGAGGCAAGGTAGAGTGTTAGACAAGAAAGTGCATTTATATGCATGGAAGAGTGGAACACTTTGAACACCATAACATATCAAGCCACGGCCCGAGCATCTCGATACAAAAGCGTCACCCCTCTATCAACCGCCATGGGCAGAAAAGAAGCCGAAAAGTCCAAACACTAATGTAATATATAACACAGTGTTTGCTACGAAAAGCCCATACCCAAGATAATTTGAAAGATTTTAGGTTAGGAAGGGCAGAGAAGACGAAGAAAGAGGGGAGAGTGTCTAGGAGAAGTAGCGAGATCTAGGCGACCACGGGGGGCTGCGTGGATAGGGTGGGAGCAGTGTTTGTGGCGAGTGCTTGGGGGGAAACTATCGCGAAAAGGATGCATGTAGGTGTGCGCAGATGAAGAGCGTAGGCAAACCTCCCATTGGCTTAAAGTATAGGGGGTACAGTTGTCCGAAGCTGGAGGAGCGCTGCAATTTCCATATATCCGTGCAGAGAAGCGATCCCAAGTGGTGTTTTACCATAGATATCTGGGATATCGGGATTGGTGTCGTTCCGGGCGAGCAGCAGTCTCACAACCTCCTCATGTCCGTTCAAAGTAGCGATCACGAGTGGTGTTCGACGATTATTGTCTGTACTGTTGGGATTGACGTTGCTGTGTGTGAGTAGTAGTCTCACCACCCCCTCATGTCCGTCCTCGCAGGCGCAACAGAGTGGGGTTTGACCATCTTTGTTCGGCGCATCGGGATTGACATCGCCGCGTGCGAGCAGTAGCCTCGCCACCTCCTCGTGCCCATTCCAAGAAGCCCACCAGAGCGGCGTTCGGCCATAGTTGTCTGGCTTGTCGGGATTGACATCGCCGCACGCCAGCAGTAGCTTCAGCACCCCCTCACGTCCGCTCTCAGAAGCACAACCGAATGGTGTCTGACCATAGTCGTCTGGCTTGTCAGGATTAACCTTGTCGCGCGAGAGCTGACATCTCACTACCTTCACCCTCCGATGCCCTTTCCTAAAGGTCCACCAAACTGGCCTTTCACCCCTACCGGTATTGTCCGGCTCGTTGGGATTAGCCTCGTTGGGATTAGCCTCGTTGCATGAGAGCAGTAGTCTCACCACCGCTTCATGTCCACTCCACGAAGCCCACCAGAGCGGTGTTCGACTGTCGTTGTCTGCTCTGTCAGGATCTGCGTCGTCGTGTGCGAGGAGTAACCTCACCACCCCTTGGTTCCCCTGCCGAGCGGCCCAAATGAGTGGTGTAAACCCGTAGCCATCTCTCTGATTGACATCACAGCCTTTCGTTTCTATCAAGGCAGCGACGGCCCCATCAATTCCAAAGTAGGATGCACAGTGTAAACCGGTAAATAGGTGATGGGTGAGTTGGTGAAAATGGTGCCGGCAGATTTGGTTAAAAAGTAAGGTAGAAGAGATATGGTTATTGTACTGGTCTAACAGCTCGAGGGCGAGCGATCTCCCGTGATCTGAGAGCTCCATTTTTGCGTGGTCCCCCCAGTGCAAAGAAGAATATTCGAGGAAGGGCATGTCTGCAAGCTTCGAAAGATTGTTGGCCGGAAGCCCCTTGACTTGGTCATAATTCAAGTAAGCCAGACATGTTTGCCCAAGAGTTTTGTGGGTACCAGGCATGATACCGGGCCGGGAAAGGTATTCTTGAAGTGTGTAGTGAGTTAGCCTGACTGTCGATGTCTCTGTGTCCACTATGGCAAGCCCTAAGCATGCCCCTAGGACCTTGTCTTGCGGCTGGATGTTCTTATGGTCTAGATCCGTCGCCTCTATGCCTACCGCCAGGGCGCAGCAGAGTTCGTCAATCCGCAATGGCCGCTCCGAGTGGGATACCCACATTAGTGCCTCCACCCCAAGTCTTGATTGGTCACCCTCCTGCTCCCTAATTCGCTGCAGTGTTCGGCTATACACACTGTCCAGGTCCACACCAGTCATCGCCACCTTTTGTAACATTTCCTTTCTGCCCGTTAATGAGGTCTCGCCTAAGACTGCATCAATATTCAATGCAACAAGTAGGAGCCTTTGCAGAGTATCAATCAGTAATCCAAATTTGTAATAGAATTGCTTGCTTACATCCCCGAAGCCTTTTCCAACATTGTCTTCATAATATCATTTCTCATATCTTCGGTCATCAGCCCTGGATCTCGGGCGTCGTCATCATCCATCTTCTGGGTTACGTAGCTAGCGATATCTCCTCGGTCTGCGACAATGTCTATGATAAGCCCCCTCCGTAAGATATTTGTCAACTTCCCCATGAGCATACGGCCCCCTGTAAGAAATAGCCGCGTATTCGATGCTTCTTGAATGGCCTGCTGTAGTGCGCGAAGAAACTCCAATCGGTCCTGTGGCAGTAGCTCATCCACTGCGTCAATGCAGATGTACACTCGTTCAATCGAGTCGATTGTTTTGGCGAATAATTTCAGCATGTCCGGTAACCGAAGACCTTGGCCACCCCCCTGTCTCGACTCCTCAAAAGCACTTTTAATTTCATGCGGGATCCCCACAGCTCTAACAACAATCTGCCTGAGTAGACTCCCTATCATATTTACCGCCGATTGGTCCTTTCGCGCCTGGTAATCGCAATAGAGAGACAAAACCACGATATTCTGTCCATGGGCATGCTGGTACAAGGTGTCTATTACGAGTGAACTGATTTTACTCCTATCAGCATCACCTACGGTCCTCGGAGAATGCTCCCGTACTCGAGTACTGTACCTTATATATGTCTTCCCAACTCCTTGATCCCCATAACATCGCAACGTAGGGTTCACCGGGCTGTCCCGACTGTTGCGCCATGACTCGAACTCATTCCTCTGTAGAATCCAATCTCCAACGCCAGCAAGCCGGCGGTTTCTCACATCTTGATGCCTTTTATGGGGTTCAAGTGGCGACAACCACTCTTGGATGTGGAGAGACTCTCTATTTATTCCCACGCTAACGGTACTACTCCCGCTGTTGGACACATTCGCAGAGTTCGTATTAGAGTTACTACGAGCATTATTTGTCGTGTTGTCAGCACAGGTATGTGATGTGCCATAGCAACGGTGACCACCACCGAGGCTTGATTCTCCGTACGCAGTAGGTAGCTTACTCATATCGGGTGTGGTTCCGTAACGAGTGAGATGATGGTAGGGGCACGATAGCTTATCGAAAAGGTTGATGGATATCACCCTCCCTCTGGCAAAGGCAGGGTTGTCTCGCGGTGGTATTAGGCCTCGACCAATCCTCCCAGAAAACACAGGCTGGCAACACGGCCTTGTAAGATAACCCCTAGCATTGCAGCAGCCGATGTCTGTCCCAGCCAGCCAACCCCAATGACTGCCACCTACTCTATAAAACAAATAGCACTTCTAACGAAACCCCACAACCCCCCACTAGACAGTACCCGCCCTCGCCTGGGCGCAGTATCTAGGTGGTCGCGCCGGTCAAAGCGACGGTCATAGTTACCATCTTTGTCTCCATTTTGATAGTCGAGTCACTAAACGGTGGGATCGACATCATGGGAGAAGGGTTAGTAGAATCTGAACATCTAGTACTTCTCGATGCCGTCCTTGATGACAGCGCTTGGCGTTGCGGTTGTTGGTGCTGGGTAGGGGGAGGGGGGAGCCCTGTGTGTCCCTCAGGATCTCCAATATTGTCTTATAGCAATTTGACGTATCCCAGCATTCTAATTTGAGTGATCGTGAATATCGTACTGTTTTTTTTTTGTTAAATCCGCGGTTTATTCGTTGAATACCGTGCTGTTACTCACGTTATTTGTACTGGTGTTCGACATGCCATACTAGCAGGGATCACCACCGTGGCTTTGTTCTCCGTACCTGGCGAGCGATGTATTCATATCAGATAAGAATTCGTAACAAGTGAGACGATAGTATAGCAATATTATGGTAGCTTATCGAAGTTGATAGACATTTCTTCCTCTTGGGCTGAGAAAAAGTTGGGCTTGCTTTCTTGTAGCAGTGTTAGGTTGTCGTTTCACCCTAAACAGTGCCAATCCTTCCATGCCAAGGAAATAATTTACGCCGTCTCTCCCGGAAGTACTAGTAGATTGTTGTTGTCCTACAGGCTACAGCACTTGCAGTTCTGGAAGACGAGAGGTAGGATCACCATTCTAACGAAAAGTATACCGCTGGATCCCTCTCGCACATCCCTGCCGGGATTTTTATTCTATGACCTACCTGTCTGCTAGTTACCCTGGAGCCAGGATTCCTCAATCTGGTGCAAGAGCTCTTTTTTTGCGCCTGGGGCCAACTTTCCGTTAACTTCGACCTAGGTCCCAGAGCGCAAACCCTCTATTACGCATGCAGAAGGTACCAGCGAGATCTCTTAAGGGAGTTTTGCGTATAAGTACAGTACAGTACGCCCACACGAAGATTATTTCAGGCGTATAGACTTAATCCACCACGAGAACAACAAGCCAGAACGGAGCTGAACCAGACGAAAAGCTCCTGACACAGCAACTACAAGGAGTATTCTTTGACATCAAGTGGCAGGTTCCCCAAGCGTGTGTACAGAGGCCTGGGTAAGTACTTACAGATTTGCCAGCTTTTTTTAGGAAATGCCGGAAGACAGCACGAACCATAAGAAGCGAAAAATGGAGTATGAGTGTTCGTATTCGGAGATGACACCGGCGGCCGCGGAGGAGAGATTACGCATTAACTTCCAAAAACTCTTATCCGAAGCCATTCCGGTTAGTCAGATGTTGGCAGAAGCCCACCTTGGGATTAAAAGTACCAGAGAGGATGCTATCAAAAGGACGAAAGAGAAGGTCTGGGGCCGTATAGTGGAATACCTTAACTTCGAAGGCTATCCTACAGAGGCGTGTCCAGACTTCAAAAGAGCCAACGTTAATGACTTAGTCTTATACATCATTGGTCCGATCCTGTACCATTTCAATATCGTGATGGACGAGGGCGACATACTGCTCCGAAGGGAGAAAGAGCTCATTTCTTCCGATTCTAAAACAGGGGGTTACGGAGAATTTGTCCTGATTGAGCAAGTTACCTGGACTAAGGATATGCTTATTCTGATCATAGAATCAAAACCTTCCCTGGGAGAGGCTATTAAGCATTGTTTACTCGCGATGAAGGATATGTGGGACAACAATGCTAAAGGTAGAGTTTACGGGCTCGTTACGACAGGTGAAGATTGGAGGATGTCGAGCTACGACGGCAGCACATTTGAGCTGACAGAGGGGTTCGCACCCCTGTTTACCGGTGCTGCTTATGGTTCAATGTGCAAAGATCGATGGATAAAAGACTCGGTTTTAGTGGATTGCATCATCGCTGCGCTGCGCAGTAGATGACTTACATCATGAAGAGGGGATAAGGTGCCTAAGGAGAGAGCTCCTGCCCCGAGGTCGAGTCGCTCGAAGGCGTTTGTGTTTTTTTAGAGTTTGTTTATGTTAATGGGGGCCCCGCTCGAAAGATGGGAGAGGAGCAGTGCAGCCCGGTGTTGGGAGAAGAAGTTATTTATCTAATTATTCCTGGCGATAGCATTTTATTCTTGATTGTGAGGGTGAATCAGAGAGGTTCTACTACGACAATGGTATACCGGCATGAGTTGTGTTTGCACTTTTGTCTGCTGGTGCTTCCGCGCTAAGAACAGGGACATCCGTTTTGGAATAGCCACCACGAACCCGTAAAAAGCAGTGTTCGAGCTGTTTGAAAGAGTGTAGTGAACGGTGCCAGTGACGGCCATAACGGTATTGTACATGAAGTTCTCGCTCGTGGATCATATCCTATCCTACCATGCACACAGCCAATATTTCGCTACCGAGTGATACCACATGACTCCAAAAAAACAAGGTTAGGAATTGATCGGCGTAAATTTAATTTAATTTGATTTAACTTAGGGGATACTCAAGTGCCTGGAAGGTAAGAAAAAAGCAGAAAAACTGTGGTCGACAAAAAAGAAAGAAAGCATAGATCTATGATAAGCCTCGGACCCCACTAGGGTAAATAAGGATTCTAGGGAACCGAGTGAAGCGAAGGAAGAGAAATGAAACTGGTCTAAGGATCTTTTTTTTATAAAAGTTGTGGGTTGCACCGGTCTTTGCTCGGCTCGTGCGCCGGTGATAAGGCGAAGAGGAGAGAAGAAAACGGAGATCCCGGGCGAACTAACCCCATGACAAAATCATTGACATCAACGAAAAAAATTAAACTTCTTTGTTTTAAAAGAAGAGCCCTCCTCTGTCCAATTTCCACTCTAGAGAGTAGTAGATACGTTCACCCAAACTTCCTCACAACCACACTTGCCGCCTTCCTCAGCCGATTCATAATCGCTAGCCCCTCGAGCACTTCCTCGATCCCCTCAACATGGATAACATCAACGCCGACATCATCCAACTCCCTCAGCGCGGCAAACAACCCACGGCCAATCTCCTCCCCGCCCTTGCCCAAGCCCTTCTCGACAACAGTAAGTCCGCCGACGCCCTTATTCCCATAAAACTCACTCTTGACGTCGCCGCTCTCACTTTTTAAACAATCTAGCGTGAGTTCTCCAATGCCAGCTTTCCAAGTACGCGTCCGGAGAATGCCCACTTTGCCGTTAAAGTTCTTTCCGGAGAGGATGGCGGAGCGGACTAGGTCCTTTCCGCAGGGGGCGCGGGCGCCGAATTCGTACAGGACCACGCCGGCGCGAGGAGCGTAGTGCTTGTATTTCATCCCGGGAGCTTCGGGGATAATGGAGGAGTCGGCAGCGTCTTCGAGGGATGCCCTCGAGGTTATCGTCTTCGCCCAGATCCCGCCCAGCTCGCGGATCGCTTCGACGCTTATGCCTCCTGGGCGAAGGACTATGGGCGGATCGCGGAGGCCGTCTACTACGGTTGATTCTAAACCTACGGAGCAGGGCCCTCCGTCAATGATTAGTGGGATGCGGTTCCGGAGATCGGTAAATACGTGTGATGCACTCGTTGGTGATGGGTTTCCAGAGGCATTGGCAGAAGGAGCAGCAAGGGGAAGAGAAGAGAGGTGACAAAGCGCCCGAGCGATGGGGTGAGATGGCAGACGAGCAGCGAATTTCGGTTGCCCGGCTGTGACGGCTGCAGAGAGTGGGCTATCAGTAGGCAACGAGAGGAGGATAGTTAACGGCCCTGGCCAGAATTTGGATATTAAAGCATTGTAGACTTCCGGGATTTCCCCACTGCCGGTATTCATTGCGTGCCCATTCGTAGTTGTGGTCGAGTCGGCAGGAGCAAGTATTCCTCGTAACTGTCTTAACGAAGAAACATGCACTATCAAAGGATTATCCAACGGCCGCTGCTTCGCGGCATATATACTGTTCACCCCCATAGTACTCGTCGCATCCGCACCCAGGCCGTAGACCGTTTCCGTCGGGAAAGCAACACACTTACCCTGGCGCAGAAGGTCCGCTGCATTCGTCAATGCCTCTAGTGTTGCCGGGTCATCGATCTCTAGCGTGGGCGAGTCATAAGGGTGTAACCCAGGCTCCGACGACGGGAGGAAGCTTATCTTTGAGGCATCAACCGTGGAAGTGGCTGTGTGGGAGGATTGGCGCGAGAGGTATAGTGATGATGAAGGAGAGGGTGATTGTGGTGGTGTGTAGCTCTCAAGGACGGCGGGGCTTAAGGTTGTAGAAGGCATCCTGATTCTTGCTAACAATTGTGGTCGTAGTTGACTGGATGCTCGTGGTGGAAGCGATCGGAGGAAGCTTGTTGTCCTCGTCGTTGTGGAAATATTATTTATCGGGCGAGCTTAGGTATTTATGAGCGGACGTGATATCTAGCAACGGCCGGCAGAGGGAGGGAGGGGGAGGAGGAGGAGGAGGAGGAGGAGGAGGAAGGTTCTGAGTAGCAGATAGGCGCGGGATGGCAGGGCAGTTGCAGGCAGAGTAATCCTCACTCACAAACTCCCCCCGCCTCAGTAAGCTAAAGGCGAAAAGCAGCCCTCTGTCCTGCGCAACACCCGCAGCCCGCACGCCAAGAACCAAGAACGGCCAAGAGTCATCGGCTAGCTGGATCAGGGCATGCCCCTCCCCTTCCTCGCTCCCTCTGCTTTTTCACTAACTTATGCTTCTGCCCGATACAAACAACCGTTATCATCAAAGTCACGCCGGATAACCATCATGAACTCCAGCCATGGAGATAAGCGAAAGAACGAAAAAATTTGATATAATACTTTCCCTGCAGCTAATCACGTGACTACTGTTTCCCCTCCGCCAATGATGGGGTGGGCAAGTTCCCTGATAGTGCTTGCAGGTTCAAAGTGCCGTAAGTTAACTTTACCGTACGGTGACCCACAGCGAAGCGAGCCTACAGTGAGGCGAGAAGGCCCATACAGCTATTATTATAGGACAAGGATTATTTGCGTGGGCATTCTCATTATGCCGTAGACTGGCTTTGCTGTGGGGTACGGTACTAGTACTGTAACTCGATGCCCAAATTGAATGTGCTACAGGAACGGCACGTTTTGGGGTGTGGCAGGTACGCTATAGGTGATTACCCGGCCCAGAGTGGTTGAAGGCTCGCCTGCCTTGGCTGCAGGCGAAAGAAGGCAAGTGCAAAGCCCGCAGCACCATCTGGTACCCTAGGGTAGGTTTGGTTTGACAAGTTAACGGAATTGTGAATATCAATTAATGAGATCCAACACATCCAGTGGTTTTATGCCTTGTAGGAAAACATTAATCCTTCTCACGGCCTTTTACTTGGAACCCCGGGATCGCAGGGCTGACGAACATGGTGGACTTGAAGACATTTTACGGCACCACACAAACAAGGCAATGGGGACAATTAATCACAGCAGACATAATACCGGTATGAAGAACCAACCCTTGCTACCTTTGCTTGCTATAATGTCAAAACAAACACAATTCTCGACAAAGTTACGGTACTTGTGCCAGTAACCTACATACAGTACATAACGTACAGAGCCAGAGCCAAAATCAAAGTTCCAAACAGAATTCAGAATGAAAAATACAAAATAAAAAGGAATCTGGGGGAGGAAAATAGGGGGGGGGGGGAGGGAAGAGAGAAAAAAAGGACAAAACAGTAGTAATAATTATCAAACCTCCTCCGTGCCCTGTGCCTTCTCGCTCCGCTCTGCTTTGGTGTAATATATACAGCCCATACAGTACACACAACCGCACGCGCGCAAGGAAAAAAGGAAGGAAGCAAGGTGGAGAGGGAGAGGGGAGGGAGGGAGAGATTGGCAATGGAAAGGGGAAAATAAGATAACGACTTAGCCCCCGATCCAATCCAAGATGGTAGAATGAAAGAGATCTTCAAGAATATGCTTCTTTTTCTTCTTTCTGCCCTCTTTTTTCCCGAAACACGAACGCGAATATGGTATCTTTGTCTATCCTGTCCTATCACACCCACTGCTTGCCACCTCAACTTTTTTCACAAAATTCCCAAAAACCAGCATCCCTCCTTCCACTGTCCAATGGAAGAGGGAAGGAGAAAAAAAAACATTATCCGTCCAGGTTCGTAAGCACGAGATAATACGAAGGGTGAAGGAAAGAGAAAAGGAATGATATGAAATGAATAGGGAAAAAAAAAGAAGGAAAAAATAAACACCTCAAACTCCCGTAATAAACCCCTATCCCCATCAATTATGGAAAAACTCAGGCGGCCGCGGTCCCTTCAACTGCAGCCCTTCCAACTCCAATGACCATTTCCCGACCACGACGCTGGCCCTCTCCATCCTCTTTCGCATTCTCCTCTTCTTGCTGTTGCTCCTTTTCTTCCTGGATCTGCTGCTCGTCTTTCTCCTCCGCCCAAGCGCCCCACAGTGCCTTTTTCGGTGCGATCTCAATCTTGCCAAATCCAACGTCCTGCTTTACGTTGATGGCGTCCTTGGTGGCTAGGACGAGCACCTCAAAGAACATCTTTGTGGCGTCGGTTGCTGTTGTGGATTCGTGGGGGAGGAGGTCTTGGAAGATGACTTGCTTTTTTGCTGCGGGTTCGGAAAATTGTTCTCTCAACAGGTGAACGGCGGCTCTCGTTTGCAGGGAGATAGGCTCGGGGACCCGGGGTAGCTCGACTTCTGGTTCGGGAGAAGCCTCCTCGAGAGGAGGTAGAGCGGCCGGAGAAGATGGTTCTATAGGTGAAACCATCAGCTACACTGAAACGCGTCGGGTGCTGGATAAGGCAGGGAAGCAAAGTACACATACCAGGTAGTCCAAGAAAACTTTCCTCTTCCATAGCCATTGGTGGGGCTGGCTCAGGTTCAGGGAATTCAAACATTTCCTCAGCAGGGCTTGCTGCGGCCTCCGCCCTGGCACGCTCCTCCACCTCTTCCGGAGGGGGCAAAATTTCCTCTTCGCCCTCTTCAATTTCCAACCTAGGGTGCTTCGCCGGGAGCAGGCCCTCAGCACGCTCTAGAGCTTCTTCGCCCTCACCTTCTCGCTTTCGCTTGAGTTCGGCCATCCTTCTCACAAATTCAGGGCTCAAGAAGCTGGCTAATTCGGGCGCAATATTCTTGGGGTAAAACACATTTTGCACGAAACCCCTCGTCTTCTGCAAACTCAAAAGAGCCAAAAGCCCGGGATCCCTAGGCAAAAAATTAGGCTCGATCAAGATCTTACTGCGATCCTCCTGCTGAGCCTTAATCTGCTTGGCACGAATTTCCGTTACAGAGTCAACCATTACTCTTCTCCCACGCACCTGGCGTCGGTGTACGAGTATTTCTTCTGGCTCCTCGCTCGGCTCTCTAAGAGCCTCTTCAATATAGCTAACATCCACAAAACGGCCGAGCTGTTGGAGGTCTGCCTCGAGGTCGCGCACAACACTGCTACGAGCTGAAGAAAGTGGGGATTCCGAATCACGGGCGAAAGGGGGGATATCAAGAATCGATGGCGCTTCATGAACAAATTCTGGTGGTTCAACCAGAAGTGGGGCTAGGGGAGAGGCTCTCCCAACCTCACTTGGAGCCTCAAGAATCGTCAAATCACCTTCACCGAGACCAATTTCGCCTGCAAACCCCACTTCAGCCTCGAGCTCCAGACCCAAATCTTCCTCTGGGGGTGCAAGCCCTATGTCAAGTTCCTCCCCCTTCGCCTCCGCCTCATATTCCACTTCCATAGCCTCTGACAATAGGTCGTCTCTAAAGTCCCTCGCCGGGAGTTCCCTTCTTCCAATTTCGGGGGTAACTTCCAGAGCTTCACTTTCGCCTCTGGCAACAGTAGCCGCCCGTGGTGGCCTTGGTGTTTCCGCCTCCTCACCGACATCAAGATCTAGATCATCAAGTTGTAGACCAAAACCAACGTCCCTCTCTTCGGGACCCCTGCGTCCCACTTCCATTTCGATAGATTCCTGCAGGAATTGGCTGCTGTCCTCAGCAAGGGTAATACCTTGCCTTCGGGCTAGATGCGCGTCGGAATCGAAGGGCAGTTCGCCGATATCGGCCAAGTCAAGGGTTGGGTCAGGCAGTAACAAATCAAGCTCTGTGATCACATCGGGGAGCGTGAGTTGAGCCGCCGTATGTGCAATGGCACCGGCAGGCAAATCGACATTGCCTGGGCGAAAGGCCTAGGAAGAGACGCGTTAAAAATGCACATAGATGACTAGGGAAGCGCCTGTGGGGAAAGGTAGTAGAGTTAAATAGATGAGGAAGGTACCATTTTTATCTTCATCAATGCCTCATTGCAGTCCTCGAGCAAGTACCTCGCTTTGCGAGAGTAGATTCGGACAACACCCAAGAGCAGCTGGCCACTCAGACGGAGGGCCATGGGAGCCTGATCCTGACCAACGATAGCACCGACCGACGATTCAATATTAGATTGTAAAATGTGTGTTTTTGAGAGTTTGCGCTCAAGATTAGCACTTAACCAGACGCGAGCCAGAGGCCCGGTCTTGGACAACAAAGTTTCCGAATAAAACATGGTGAGGATAGTAGGAAGGGTGAGGAAAAAGCGAGAAAGGGAGAAATTTTCACGGATTGCAACGCGAGGACGTGAAGCCTAAGTTGGCAAACGCGAGGGTCGAAGCGGGCGCGCGTTTGTTATTATGGAGGGGGCTGGGAGAGGTGACGAATTGGTCCAACTAGGCAGTGGGGCAAGCTACCAAGCTACCCGCTCTGCTGTTTGGGCTTTTCCTCTTATTGCGGGAGAAGAGGATAGGGTACCCGAGGACGCGCAGTCACAGGAATACAAAAAAAAACGGGGAAAAAAAAAATGAGTGAAAAGAGCACGACGATGCGCCAAAGATAGATGCGGGTGGGAAGAGTGGTAGCGGCGGTTAACTCGAGCACGGCGAAATATTACAAACGGTGGAAGCAAAGATAGGGCCCAAGATTAATGGAAGTTATAATGGGATTGAAGGAAGGAGCCCAGTATAGCATGAACGGAGATGTGGGTTGGTGGTGGTGGAGAGCGACGGTTTTCAGTGTTCTGTAGTGAGGGCTGCGGAAGAGTAAGCCTCATGGAAGGGTCGAGGAGTGAGTGGGCGATGCGGACTACAAAATGCTTGTACCGGTATCACAAATAACAGAGGAGGCACTCACCCATCTGATAAGTTGTGGTTGGCAAGATGAAGAGATTAGATGCTGACTGATGGATTAGATAATATTGGACACTGGACACAATCTGGCCCTAAGAGGAGCATCCTGCATCCCCAAGCCTCCTACCGTAGACTCCTCTTGACAGGATGGGCAAGTCGCGGGATCACCTCCGAGACGGAGGGACATCTTTAACCGGAACCTGTCTTCCTTCCCATCTGCTCTCTCCCCCGTCCCTTTCAGGCTTCAGCCTCCTCACGGAATTGATGAAGCCTTTAGTGAAAACTAAAACGCCTGTTCATCTCACGTACTTGTACCAGTAGATCAATATAGACATCCCCCACATTTGCACATGGAATCCTCACAAAGTTACAGTACAATACTGTGATCCCTTTTAAATCTTATGTATCGTGGCGGTGCAATGGCAGATGGAATGTCTCAAACTGAAAGTCCTTGCAGCCAGGAACCACAACGGCATTTCCATACCACGCCTTTTTTTCCTTTGAACAGCCTGGCGCTGTGACAGCACCCTTGTACTGTAATCAGCCCTCGTGTTTGTCCTTCACTGTTCTCGCTGCTGCTGCCTATTGCCCGCCAACTTACCCGCAACTCCAGCCTTTGATTACTCGTACTTTGCCTGTCAACCTCCCGGCAAGAATAGTGAGAGTAGCGGCTCCTTTCTCACTCCTCCTCCTCCTCTCTTCCTTTCCTTTTTTCCTCCTTTCCTCCTTTCCTCAGCCTCCTTCCTTTTCCAATAGCATTCCATCTGTTGCTCCTCCTTTTATATTCGCCTTCGTTCTGATTGAGCCTCCTCGCCTTTGCCCCCCCCCCCATCCTACGGAAGTCCCCTTCCCGTTCGTCGCCTCGATTGATGCTCTAGCTTCTGCAACCCCGCCGAATCCGGTCATCTCACGCCTCCCCACCGTGGAAGTTCTACCCTATTGCCTCTAGAGGCAAATGGGTTCTTCACCTCGAACTAACACCCCGCTTGGAGTCCCACTCCGCAGCCTCACTGCGTCGCCCTTTCATGCTTCCGCTAACGGAAGTAGTGTGTCACTGACATCTGTAAGCTTGGATTTCCACCTCTTCTCAAGCCCTATTTTATCGCTCACTTGTTGATACGGGTTCTCCTTTAGCCCCCCTCCGCAGTCTATGCGCTCCTCACCCCCGAAGAGACAGCTTTGAAGCTCCAAACTTCCCTGACACACGGTCTGACCTCGTCTCAAGATGCTATATACCGTCGCTCAATTCACGGAACCAATGAACTGCCCCACGGAGATGACGAGTCGCTGTATGTGCGATTCCTCAAGCAGTTTGTCGAATCGCCCCTCATCCTTTTACTCCTCGGGAGTGCGGCGGTTTCTTTCATGATGGGAAATATGGAAGATGCGGTCAGCATCACTTTGGCTGTTGTCATTGTCGTTGCCGTGGGCTTTGTCCAGGAGTACCGATCGGAGAAAAGTCTGGAGGCCTTGAACAAGCTTGTTCCCCATTACGCACATCTGGTCCGGGGTAGGCCTGCAGATGGAGAATCCGGACCGCCCACCTCTTCCACGGTAATGGCGGGGCAATTGGTTCCCGGCGATCTCGTGATATTCTCCACTGGGGATCGAATTCCAGCAGATATCCGCATTACTCAGGCATCCGGCCTGGAAATTGATGAGTCTAACTTGACCGGCGAGAACGAGCCCGTGAAGAAAACGGTGGAGGCCGTTGCCCCACGGGATGCGCTTAATCCTACTCTGTCAGACATTGCCGTGTCCGAAAGGACATGTATTGCATTTATGGGAACGCTGGTACGCAGTGGCAATGGTCAAGGAATAGTGATTGCTACTGGTCCCAAAACCGAATTCGGTACAATCACGGCTATGCTTGCCGGGATCAGCAAACCTAAAACTCCTCTGCAAAGTTCGATGGATAAACTTGGCAAAGATCTAAGTTATGCTAGTTTCGGTGTTATTGGAGTTATCGTTCTTCTGGGGTTGTGGAAGGGGCGAACCTGGCTCGAAATGTTCCAAGTGGGGGTTTCTTTGGCAGTTGCGGCTATACCGGAGGGCTTGCCAATTATCGTAACCGTAACATTAGCTCTAGGAGTCTTGCGGATGGTACGGCGCGGGGGGATTGTACGGAGATTACCAAGTGTAGAAACTTTGGGATGCGTTTCCGTCATCTGCAGCGATAAAACTGGTATTACTTTTTTTTCTCTTTCAAACCTGCACATTCGATGGTCGCAATAGTCTTTTAACAGGAGATAGGCACCCTAACAACGAACCACATGACTGTCACGCAATTGTGGACACCAGATCTCCCATCGCCAGTGGAGAGAACGAGCCTCCTTGAACCCCCTATCACCAGGGATGCTGCGATAGACGCTGTTGTCCGGATTGGCAACTTATGTAATAATGCTCGGCTTTCTACAACAAGTGCTTCAACGGTGGCTGCTGCGGCAATCGGTATTACATATACCCGTGCTAATTCTAGGTTCGTTGGGCAGGCTACCGATGTTGCTCTGTTGGACTTGATGGATGCTTTTGGGGATTCCGATGCAAGGCAACATGCTGAGAGAGTAACAGACGTTCCATTCTCCTCCGAGAGAAAATGGATGGGTGCTGTTGTTCGCGATGAGGACGGCGAGCGCAGGCCATATATCAAAGGTGCTGTTGAGCAGGTTCTTGCAAGATGTGATGCCTACCTGACGAAAGAGGGAAGAGAGGTTGTTTTGGATGAAAAACAACGGAAGAATGCATTGGCTGCCGTTGAGAAAATGGCATCGGAAGGGTTACGAGTCCTAGGATTCGCCCAAGGCTCTCCGATCCCGGGGAACCCTGGAAATTCCAGCGGAAACAACGATTCCATATTTAGGGGCCTCACGTTTGCTGGAGCAGTCGGCATATCCGATCCTCCTCGAAAGGGTGTCAAGTCTGCGATCAGACGATTGATGCGCGGTGGCGTCAAAGTGATGATGATTACCGGTGATTCCGAGACAACTGCGGTTGCTATCGCGCGGAAGCTTGGAATGCCAATCCTTCCCGACAGCCATGGGCACGGCGGTATTGTGCGGCCCGTTTTGAAAGGTGAGGATTTGGATGCCATGACAGATGCTCAGCTTGCACAGGCAATTGCTACTACGACAATCTTTGCCCGCACTTCCCCGGAACATAAGATGAAAATTGTTCGCGCGCTTCAATCGCGGGGAGAAGTCGTAGCCATGACCGGCGATGGAGTTAATGATGCCCCTGCGCTTAAAATGGCAGACATCGGCATCAGCATGGGATTGCAAGGGACAGATGTGGCTAAAGAGGCAGCGGACATGATTCTAAGCAACGACGACTTTTCCACTATTCTCGGTGCCATTGAAGAGGGCAAAGGAATCTTTTACAACATTCAAAATTTCCTAACCTTTCAACTAAGCACCAGCATCGCTGCCTTGAGCTTGGTTCTTTTATGCACCTTTGTCGGGCTACCCAACCCGTTAAACCCCATGCAGATTTTATGGATAAGTAGGTTCTACCTCTCGATACACGGCCTCCGCGCCTGCATTCCACCGGTTACTTATCAGCATTTCTCTCATGAACAGATATTTTGATGGATGGCCCCCCCGCGCAATCCCTAGGAGTAGAACCTGTAGATCCGGCCGTGATGACACGGCCACCCCGTTCCCGCAACGAGCAAATATTAACGAGAGCTGTCCTCTTGCGGATCTTCACCTCTGCACTCACTATCTTACTCGGCACCATATTCGTCTACGTCATGGAAATGCATGACGGTGTCGTCTCAGCACGCGGTACCACCATGACTTTCACCTGTTTTGTTCTGTTCGACATGGCGCTCGCGTTGTCTTGTCGCTCGGAGTCGAAATCGATATTGATGGGTGAGATCAAGATTTTCGGAAATAAAATGTTCAATTACGCCGTTATCGGATGTCTTATCGGGCAGATGGCAGTTATTTACGTCCCCGGCTTACAGAATATATTCCAGACGGAAATACTGTCGTTTAAGGACTTGGCGATGTTACTAACCATCGCCAGTTCGGTGTTTTGGGTTGAGGAGGGAAGGAAATGGGCGCAGAGGAGAAGAGAGTTTACTGGCGGGTATAGTGGGAATGTTTGATGGGGTTTAGAATAGGTGTGTTATTCGCCCCTATGGGCACCGCATCTAACCCGCACATAAGTGTTCTAATTGGGCGAAAAGAGAACTACAATAGGACATTGGAGGCATCTTTCGGTCACCTGCCTGTTTCTCCTCACGGGGCTTTCTTCCTTTCTTCCACAAGACTGATGGGCATTCGGGTTTTCTCTTTTTTCTAGGTCTATAAAAGACGGTGTAAAGTTTGGGCGTCTGTAGTTTCGTAAAAGTAATGTGAGAAATGGGACCCCCTTGGTAGTTTTCCCTTTCCTTTCCTGTCTTTTTTACTTGTATGTTTCGATTGTATAATTATTTGGAAGGATGGGGATGGGGGAGGGGGAAGGTTATTTTCGGCAAGCGTAAAGATACCTTCAAATTTTGACGAGTATGGGACGAGTTTTTATGATACCATCGTATACCGTACTATGGATAGTGGGCCTGGAGAGAAGTGTGCTGAGCTGGTCAGTGGGGTTTGTCATTGGGGGGGAAGGGGCAAGGCACTGCTATTCTCAGATACTGAATTGCTGCGTGAATAGCTATAGCGATTTGTTGGCCAAATCAGCACAGCGACACCCCCGACTACACATCCACAAAATCCCACCCTTTGTGCGGAAAGCTGGCTGGTTCCGTACAGTACTCGAGTACAAGACTAGTCACGCCTGGCGTGATACGGGTAAGTGCCCCCGGGCAAATTATTATAGCACTCGAGCACTTCAATCTTATGGCAGTTATCAGTTTATAGAATGGCTTGACCAACCCAACCCGACCCTCTCTATAACGAGGAAAAATCACAAACATACCATACTTCTACGATATGATACAAAAACCCCCACTGGCCCGCCAACCTCTCTTATGCACAGGATGTCACTCGAAACCCTCCCGAGTCACTCAGGTATGGGAGGTTGCTCTACTTGTAGCAGCTTTAGTACAGCAGATTGTGGGCGCTAGGGGAGAGTGATGTTTTGTGAGGGGGGAGAGGCGGGGTAACCGAATATGGGGGGAAAGAAGGCCTTTGGGGGGGAGAGGTTGTCAAGGAGAGCGAATATACTGTTGACCTTAAGTTAGACAATAAAAAGTTAGAGATCGCATGATATATTCCCTGCCCTAAGTCTTTGAGAGAGAAGACGAAAAACGGGGTATCGGCCTTATTCTCTATGATAATATTATATACTATCTTCTCAACACTGTTCTTCTCTTAGCTGTAATTATCTTGGGCATGGGCCTTGTAGGAAAGCACGTTATTTTAAAATTTATAGGCTTTTAGTCTTCTCTGCTCCTTGCTAGCTATGACGTTTGGTACGAGTACCACGGTGCTATTCTACCGCGATTCTTGGCTTGTGGCTTGGTGTCTTGGTCTGTTCCCGCGACAGAAATGTGAGTAATCCCATTTACGGCCACTTGAATACCAACGTGGGGAATGTATCAAATAGCTATAACACCACAATCAACGTGGGAGTAAATGAAGAATCTTTGCGGATCCAAGCATGGTTATCTCCGTTTGAGCCCCATAGGAGGCATCAAGATGTGGGCTACCGTCGGCTGGATGGTGTTGGGGGACTGGGTTCTACGGAAGGATGAATTCGAGTCATGGTGTAAGAGTCCGGACCGCCCAGTGAATCCTACTCTTTTTGTGCTATGGGGGTCAAGGGGTTGGCAAGACATGTATAACGTCTGATATGAGAGTATTCTTCAGAAAGCGTGAGCGATGCTGACAAGGAATTAGATCAGTTCACTAGTAATAGACACCCTGTGTGAGCAAGCCCGTGGGCAGAATATCATGGTTTTATTTCTCTATTGCGATTACCAGGCACAGAAGGACCAATCGGCTGTAAACATGGTAGGGAGTCTGCTCAGACAGGTTGCTTCAGGAACAATGGGGGTTCCGGGGGAAGTTCAGAGTGCTTTTGAGGATTCAAAGCAGGGAGGTGGAAAAGGTCTTCGATTACTGGATATGCTGAAATTATTCATCAAAACAATCAATCCCATTGAGCCGTATATATCCGTGTCGACGCAGTGGATGAGTTGTAGCCACAGGATCGGTCAGAGTTTCTTTGTGCTCTGTGACAGATTATTCGGGACGCACCAAATACCCGGCTATTTCTGACAGGGAGGCCGCATATTAGTGGGGAGATAGGTAATCATCTCATGGATGGCCCATATAGCACAGACGTTCTGGCCGATAAAGGAGATATCGCTCGATACCTAAGTCGGAAGAAGGATGATGATAATATCCGAGATCCAGACTTGATGACAGAAGATCTGAAGAATGATATCATGAGGACAGTGCCAGAAAAGGCTTCAGGGATGTAAGTAGGAGTAGCCCTATATAAACTTGGGTCACTGATTGGGGTTCTACTCAGGTTTCTGCTTGTGGCATTAAATATCGATGCAATCTTGGGCGAGACCTCATCAGCGAGGCGAAAGAAGATGTTGCAACGGGTGGCTGCGACTGGCGTGGACCTGGATAGTGTGTATGACCAAACGCTGCAGCGAATAAAGGAACAGAAGGGTGACCGAGCGGGGCTTGGGGTGGAGGTGCTAATGTGGGTGTCCCGTGCGGAGCGGCCATTGCGGATTGACTCTGTCACGCTCTGGCTGTAGAAATGGAGACGACCGATCCAGACTAGGAAAACATCTGTCCACGAAACACAGTGCTAGGGTCATGCTTGGGGCTTGCTATAGTGGACCAGGAGACATTGACGGTCCGGCTGATCCACTATACGCTTCAAGAGTACCTTTACCGGCCTGGGATGCTGCCTGGTGCACACAGAACACTTGCGCAATCATGCTTGGCCTACCTAAATTATGATCGCGTCAAAGGACTTCCGGTCAATAAGGTTCCGGACCTTGGGAGAAATACCCTTCCTCGAACATTCTTCTCTATTGGGGAAGCCACGCGAAAATGGAGCTCTCGGATCACGCGAAATCACTTGCGCTTGAACTGTTAAACCGATACGATAGCCATATATCCTCAGCCTTGCTTTTCGGGAAAATATGGTGTCATGATCCTTCATTTTCTCATTACCGGTTTACACTGTGCATCCTATTTCGGAATCGATGAGATTGTGGCCACCCTGACCGAGACGAGGGGCTGTGATATCGATTAAGGGGATTGTATGGGGGTTACGCCGCTGATGTGGGCTGCTCAGTAGGGGAACCAAGGGGTGGTGAGACTATTGCTCGCACTGAGCGATGTCAATATCGACGAGCCAGACAACTTTGGTCAGACGCCACTCTGGTGGGCTTCTTACAATGGGCACGAGGGGGTGGTGAGGCTATTAACGTCAACCACCGGGAAGTGTCACAGCACCTAGAAGTGTCACACATGGCAACCATGACAACCACAACTAAAAAATGTAACAACTCAACCAATTCTTAACCAAATTGGACCAAACAAGGTGATATC
>Ga0307513_10000341_pt1 | contig 67627 bp, 64 predicted proteins | sample 15_EM_MG_FD_202174 | JGI IMG/M metagenome (GOLD analysis project Ga0307513, IMG submission 202174) | Populus trichocarpa ectomycorrhiza microbial communities from riparian zone in the Pacific Northwest, United States - 15_EM | ecosystem: Host-associated > Plants > Roots > Unclassified | place...
GTTTCTTTTGTTATATTAAGGTTTTTCTAGGCCATACTTAAGGGTGCATGCCGGAGTTTTCCTGTAGTTAAATACAAAATAAACTCATAGGATTTTAAAAAAAAAAAAAAAAAGACTGCAAAAGCCCCCCGGCCTTCATATGACATCAGGAATGCATGAGCACGACCTATATCGGATTGATAAACTATTTGTTTCTTGACTACTGGTGTTTTGATATCCTACAATAGGAGGGTTCCGATACTATGACTGATGCGGGTTTCTATTAAACTGTAAAATGATCTTTCCTACCCCCTTTCCATTCTTGAACACCTAGGCCCTGCTCGAAATTGCTAAGTAGCTTCTTGGGATAGGTCTCTTCTCTTTGTTAACCGTGTACACTCGACTCTTATTTAAAACTACCAAGTTATTGCGAAGCATGGGAAATATTAGGTATGGAGGCCAGTCCCGGCATGGATTTTATTCTTCAGTATGGGTAGTTTAATTAACAGCATAACCTATATAGAATATATTTTCAACTTGATACTATAATGAGTAGACTATTAGATAGCCGAAAAAAATTCAACTGGGAGAAATTGTTTAATCAAAGGAGGACTATATTTCAATTATGATTTTCACATATTTATCATGAGGGTAGGATAGATTATGGCTTTTTTGCGTCTTCAGCACAGTCACACCTCTCGCTGAAGATTATGATAAGACAATAATATACCGTAAGAACTCGAATAATTGGAGTTGCCTTTGCTGGTATATAAGATCTGACTCCCTTTTCATTTTTTGCCCCAAGCCCAAGCTGAGGGGGCCAGTTTCGCTGTGGGCTCGCCCCCTATCCAAGAGAGGGAATTTCAGACTTCTTAGCGGGATGTCCAATTATTCGAGCTCCTACCGTGTATCAGATCCCTCACTTGGCAATATCTTGGCAGTTTTAGATAGGGTAAAAGCAGATTGGTACACTTGCTAACAAAATCGGAGATCTGTCCGGGGACCGCTCAGCAACGCTGGCAAAAGCAGATCCTTGGTTGCCCAGGTCGAACCCCCCCACAGCTCGACCCAACGCCACATTTCGCCTCGGTAATAAAACCTTTGAGAATTGGGTTTTCAACACACAATGCTCATTGGAATCTGCGGCAGTGCGTATTGATACCTTAGATTCAGCAGAGTTATATGGACTAATGCTCCAACAGCTCTCTGCTCTGGGAGAAGAGAAGTAGCGAAATATCTAGCGACAAAACATAACTTCACCGTGGTTCGGGTTGAGAAGGCCAACAACATCAGCAGCAACGGCAGCCACAATTGCGCATCATGGGCCGATGGAGAGAAAAGCTATCCCTCGTGCAAAAGCTTACTGGACTACGTAACCCGGCACTGGTCCAAACGGTTCGTTATGTTGGGAGTGGGGTCGATAGAGCCCAAGGTTCTAGAGGTATTCTTACGCCGCCCGTTCTTCTTACTATTGAGCGTGGATGCCCCGACATTGGTTCGATGGCAGCGATATCAAAAGAGGTTCGTCATACAATCATCTGGACGAGGGAGGCCATGTTGACCGAGTTGGGGGGGAAGGGTCGATAGTTCGTCACTAGAACAGACCTTCGAATCCTTCGTTCGAGAATGCGACACAAGCATGTACCATCCGGACCACGGCATAGCACACCTCGTTCAAAAGTCAACAGTTCGCCTTCTAAACGCTACAAACTCTCTCGAGAAACTACACCAGAACCTTGACGCCCTAAAACTCGAGGACGAATCCCGCCTCCGACCAAACTGGGACGCCTACTTCATGCAGCTAGCCTCTCTCGCTGCGCGCCGAAGTAATTGTATGAAACGCCGCGTTGGGTGCGTGCTCGTCCGGGGGAAGCGCGTGATATCGACAGGCTACAATGGCACGCCGAGGAATCTAGTGAATTGTAATGAGGGCGGATGCAAGAAGTGCAATAACGGGACTGAAGGAGGGGTTGGGCATGTTTGTCTTTGCATCCATGCCGAGGAGAATGCGTTATTAGAGGCGGGGAGAGAGAGGGTCGGAGACGGGGCAACGCTATATTGCGATACGTGCGTGCCCGCTATCGTCGTTGAAATGGTGGGTTTTTCGAATTTTTACTGATTAGTGTGGTTGAGTGTAGGTGTCCGTGTTTGACTTGCAGTATTAAAATCGTGCAGGTGGGCATTACGGAAGTAGTCTATAGTCACGGATATAGTATGGATGCTGAGGTATGAGGATTCTGCCACCGGATGAACCAGATGCTTACTGAGGAGTAGACTGCGATAGTCCTTGAAGCCGGTGGGGTCAAACTTCGAAAGTTCTACGCCGTATGTTTGGCACCAATATGTCTGGGAACCGTGGGTGCTGACTGATGAATAGGCCAAAGAGGGATTGTTGCGCGTTTGAATTGAGCGTTCGGAAGTAGCGGTGGGGTGGTATCGCATGTTTGGGTGGGCTCGCCGATAACCCCGTGATTAGTGAGGCTAGTAATTGTATACTTCAGCTGTAAGTAGAGGTATGACAAAGTGTAATAAACAATATTCGAGTGCAATGCTCGTACTGTGGTTCAAATAGGTCTATTTTCACATTGGCACTCGAGGGAGCCGGATTCTTGAGACACAATCGGTTGTCTTGGCAAAAAGCGGGGCAACTCGCCCACTGTCCACCATGCTGTGAAATAAGTTTCCCTTGCATAAACAGCCCGAAGCAAACTAACTATACACACCCACCAACTTCCCCTAAGCTTTAAAAATGCCAAAGGTTCACCTGCTAGATACAGTATCGTAAGTCCTTCAATTCTTAATTGTCAATTCCAAGCTGTAATCCCTCAATTAAAGGGCTAAAACGGACAAACGTACTAGAGGAAACATCCGTTCCCTGGTGAACGCGATTGAGCGAGTCGGGTTTGAGATTGAATGGATTCAGTCACCAGAAGACCTTGCGGCCGCTGAAGTATCCCCTACTCTTCCTACTATCTATCAATTCCCCTCAACTAATTTCTCCCAGCGCGTTATCTTCCCGGGCGTCGGGCACTTCGGCCACTGCATGCAAACCCTCTCCAAAGCCGGATACACCGAGCCCCTAAAGTCCTTCATAAATAGCGGCAAACCATTCATGGGCATCTGTGTAGGTTTGCAAGCTCTCTTTGCCGCATCCGAAGAATCTCCTTCGATCCCCGGTCTGGGAATAATTCCGGGAACACTAAGGCTCTTCGACCCGGCCACCAAATCCGTTCCGCACATCGGGTGGAATTCCGCTATTGGGTCGTTTTATGGGCTGCGTCCACATAGTAAGTACTACTATGTCCATTCCTACGCGGCGCCGGTGGACGATAGTCTCCTAGCAGACGGATGGGACGTAGCAACCGGAGTGTACGGAGAGGAAGAGTTTGTTGGAGCGATTGGCCGGGGAAATGTCTTTGCTACACAGTTTCACCCGGAGAAGAGCGGGACTGCGGGATTGCGCGTTCTTAAAGCCTTCTTGAACAGTGTTCGCATTTCACCCTTACCCGACGTTCGGACAGCAGAGCCCGTCCGGAAGTTGGAGTCGAGAGGACTAACGAGACGAATAATTGCTTGCCTTGATGTCCGCACAAACGACCAGGGTGATCTAGTGGTCACCAAGGGCGACCAATACGATGTCCGCGAGAAGTCTGCCGAGGGCACAGGCCAGGTGCGAAATCTGGGGAAGCCGGTTGAGCTTGCAAAACGCTACTTTGAAGCCGGCGCCGACGAAATCACCTTCCTGAATATTACGAGCTTCAGAAATTGCCCGTTGGCAGATCTACCCATGCTCGAGATCCTCCGCCAGACGAGTGAAACTGTGTTCGTGCCTTTGACCATCGGCGGGGGGATTAAAGACTTAATTGACCCGGATGGGACAGTCCATTCCGCGCTTGAGGTGGCAACATTATACTTCAAGAGTGGTGCAGATAAAGTCTCCATAGGCACCGATGCGGTCACAGCTGCAGAAGAGTACTACGCATCCGGCGAGTCCCTCAGCGGCAAAACTGCCATAGAAACAATATCAAAGGCCTACGGAAACCAAGCCGTTGTAGTCTCGGTAGATCCGAAACGCGTATACGTCGCCTCCCCCTCCGCTACCCAACACACAACCTTAAAAACGGCCTTTCCGGGTCCCCACGGGGAGGAATACTGCTGGTACCAATGCACCATCAAGGGTGGCCGCGAAAGCCGTGACATGGACGTCCATCAGCTTGTGAAAGCGGTGGTGGCGATGGGCGCGGGCGAGATATTGCTCAACTGCATTGACAAGGACGGGGCAAAATCTGGGTTCGATCTCGAGCTAATTGATGCGGTTAAGAGCGTCATCAGGATCCCGGTCATCGCGAGTAGTGGGGCTGGGGTGCCAGAGCATTTTGTGGAGGTCTTTCAAAAGACAGGGAGTGATGCTGCGCTGGGGGCGGGCATGGTAGGCCTTTCCATTTTCTCCCACGAGACCGGTATTTTTTATGCTAATGAGTGGCAGTTTCATCGGGGGGAGTATACGATTCGGCAGGTTAAGGAGTATTTGGCTGCGAAGGGGCTGTTGGTTAGGGATGTAGAGGATGGGGAGGATGTGTAAGTGAGAGTGGACAGACTAGAATAATAGAAAGCGGTGAGGTCATGAGACTTGGAGCTTAATTAGATCCCATGATCGTGCCCCTTGCAAGCTCGTGTTGATAGTTCTGCACAAGTGGTATCATATTATCTCGTTCGCGCCGACATTTCCTCTTGGAGAAGTAGTGATAGTGATGCGAAAACTGAACCCCCAAATGTCATTGCCCCGCTATACGGGAGGTAGCCATCCTACATTATTAGAGCACAGAATCTCTATCAGGAAATTCACTACAACACCCGCACACTCTCTTCCAACTCACCATTATGCCAACCCAATCTAACTTATACACCAACCCAACCAAGTGCCAAAGGAACCCGCGAACCCAAAAGCAATAATCTTTGAACATCCCGCTCACATACGCATTCATTCCATAGCACCCACAACGTAAACCGACCTCAAAGCCAGGAACACAATGTCCCGAGCGAGAATTATCATAAGTTTATATAGCACTACTATGGTACGATATACGCTTAGCACAGTATCATACTAATACACCACCCCCTCCTCCCCTCGCCCAACGCGGTTCATCAAACAATCATATACTATCACTCGCAGCCTTCAAAATTTTCGCCACAAACTTTTTATTGTATGATACCAATGCTCTGCAAACTACCATCGCAATCTCTCCCTTCCCTTCCCTCTCGGCTAACTTAGCCAGGCAAAAAAAAAGCCACAAGTAATACCCTAGATAACATATACACAACCTCTCGACTTCTCACCCCCTCCCCCACCTCCACACACCAACTCCCACACACACCCATCAGGAGCACAAAATGAGGAATGAAAAGAAAAAGAATGATGAAACTATCGGGGAATGAAAGAAAGAAAGAAAGAAACCCAAACCTCCCTCGAACTTTTCAGCGTTTTAGCCATCAAGTAGCCTTGCACATTTAAACTTTGTGAACAGATTTTTCGAAAACTGCCCATACACGGGTGACAAGGTAGAAAAAAATAACTGACTAGTGTAACTCGGTAAGTAGGAGAGGGGGGAGGGGGGGCAGATTAATCCATCCGTTTAAAGATGCACCTTTCAGGCAGAAAAGAATAGGACAGTAGTAAGCACGCAAGTAGGTAAACAATGAATCAATGAACCCCCCCCCCCCCCACACCGCCACCTCCAGTACAATCCGTTACTCGATTAATACCTTTCAGTATTTCTTGCATACGGATGATAACCTCCAGCACCGCGCGCATACCCACCTGCACCGGTACCAACAGCACCTGCACCTGCACCTGCGGGGGCACCACGAACCGAAGCCACACCGCCGCGACCGCCGCCACGATAATTACTTCCGGAGCCTTTTGCGTTACGCGGCCCTGTCGGGGCGTTCGGCGGTGGGCCGTCAAAGCCGTTGCCAGACCGGCCAACACCTGTTGCTTGGTCAACATCATCCCAGCTGTCATAGTTTGATGGCCACGATGGTTGGAAGGGTTCATTCCTACCACGACCTTGTTGCTGTTGCTGCTGTTGCTGTTGCTGTTGCTGTTGCTGCTGCTGCTGCTGCTGGGGCGGGACGTCATCGTACATCCCTTCCCAGGAGGAAGGTTGGGGCTGAGGGGGCTGGTAATCACGCTGGGAGGGGTGGTGTTGAAAGCTACGTTGCCGATATCCCGCGTTTTGGTCGTTATAAGAGGACGGGTCATAGGAGTGGACTTGCTGGGATTGCTGCACACCCTGGGCGTGTGGATAGCCGACCGGTTGGTTCGGGGAGCCGTATCCGACCTGCTGTTGAGGCTGGGGACCTGGGGACCCGGCGCCGCCCATCGGGCTTTGCTGAGGTTGTCCCTGCTGTTGCTGACCTTGTTGCTGTAGCTGCTGTTGGTGAAGTTGTTGTAGCTGCTGCATCTGTTGGAGCTGTTGGAGCTGTTGGAGCATTGCTGGGTTCATAGCGTTCATTGCTCCCCCACCTCCACGGCCGAGCGTTTGCATGATGGCCGGGTTCACTGCAGGCATAGGCCCGCCCCCACCACGGCCGAACGATTGCATAACCTGCATGTATCTCTGATAATACTGCGCCATCATCTGGGGGGAAATCCCGTTGTATATATTCTGCTGCCCAGCGGGCGCATTCTGGCTCTGTGAACCACCTCCATTGTAATTGCTGTTTCCGTTGTTTCCACTGTCACGGTTCTCGAACCGATCACGACGATCTCCGCGATCCCTAAAGGATCCACCGCGATCATCACGCTCATCGAAGTGGGCATTCATCCTCTCACGAATGTTACCACGTGGCTGAGCTTTCTTAACCTCGATCTATAGATCATTAGCAAAGAGGGGTCATGATGCCAAACTGATGGCATACTAACAGGTTTATCCAAGATAGCCAATGTAGGGCAATTCAACGCATTCTCAACTGCGCCTTCACTATCAAACGTGACGAAACCGAACCCACGGGGCCTACCAGTGTCCTTGTCCATCATCAAAGTAGCATCGAGGACTCTACCAAACTGTGTGAAATACTCCCTAAAGTCGGCTTCAGTCGCTTCCTGACTAACACCACCGACAAAGATCTTTGAAGTCTTCTCCTGCTCATCGCGAGGAATAGCACGCTTAGGATCGATCTATGCAAAAACAAAAAAAATCCCATGTTAATAACTCATTAAGATAAAATAAGTGAAACCAAAAGCCAGCGCTCACAATTTTACCATCTAGATAGTGCTCCTTCACCATTACGATGTTGACAGTCTTAGGATCCTTGAAGGTCAAGAAACCGAATCCTCTGGAACGACCAGTTGGACCATCGCGCATAACGGTACATTCAACCACTTCTCCATATTGACTGAAGTACTCCTTGAGAGATTCTATCGAGCGACAAAAAGTCTTTAGTAAATATATGTATCAACAAACGCCGTGAATCTCAGTTGCTTGCGGCAAGGGCACTGCAAAAAGGAAAGGAAAAAAAAGGAATTTCATGCAAGGTGGGAAAGTTTCATCTAACGCCTACCATCGGTCGTTTCCCAATTTAATCCACCTATAAACATTTTCCTATTGAATCACGAGATAAGTCTTAGTCAATCATCCATATCAAATAATACAGCAAGGCAAAAAATCAACGCCAATCAAATGCACGCATTTCTTGTTCTTTCTTTCCCCCCAATTTTGAAGCGAGAGGATGGTTCCACAACAACGGCCACTACCGAAAAACAGGGGCAGCCGCAATGGCGACGACTGCCAGGCTCATGCGGAGGAAAGAGTTTTCGCGCGAGAGGCAAATAAAACGAAGAGATCTCTTTTGTCGGGGAGAAGCTTTGACCAAGCGATCTTTCCATTTTCCAATCTTTCATTCCCATTTTCTCTTTTGCTCTCGTACAGAAACTATCCCGCGTATTTAATGCTGAATGTATCTGCTAGCTAGTTCTCGTATAGGCAGTGGTAGTGATAGTAGGTAGCAGGTAGATGACAAAGCAGGAAGCTCTCCTAATCTCCATGGTCCTCTAGCGATCTCCCATGCCGGTGAAGAAATAGTAACCCTCCGATATAGTTGAGGGGAGGAAGCATCCAGCGTCCACCTATAACTCGAATGCCCTCTTCTACCCAGTCTACCTTCACTTCACGACCAGCTTCTCTTTTTTCCTCCCTAACCTAGCCATTTGACTTAAACCTGCATATCCTAACTTTATGTCCCGAGAGTTCCTTGAAACTAGCCATGACCATCACTCCATCCTCTCGCTTCATATAATTCTCCAAAACGCTTGAAACCCTAAGAAAAGTGTAATTTAAATACGCACCCATCCTCTTTGATAGCTGGACTACCTGTCGCCTGCGGGTCACCATAGCCGGCGACGCCCATCCCGTCATAACCACAAGACGCACCGTCATTGTTGTGAATACCATGTCCACTTTGTCCACTATGACCACCAGCTCCTCCTCCAGCGGCAACCGCAGCATCCCATCCACTGTAATTATCCGCATCATCCTCGGCAGCATAAGGATTCTCAATTTTTGTAGATGCATTATGAACATTAACAGAAGGGGGAGGAGCTCTAGGGTCAATTGCCTTTTGGGCCGTGACTTGGGGGGCAGCCGGCTCTGGAAGCTGTTGTGCCTGTGAGTAACTCGCCTCAGGATTCCGCTGAGGCGCTACAGGTGGTAGCGCTGCCGGAGTGTTTACTGGAGAAGCGGGTTTAGACGCTTTTACTGGTGGCGGAGCGGTGGTCTTTGGAGGTTCATCCTCGCCGTACCTTTAAAAATCGTAATTGTGAGCGGATAATAACGCGACGAGAGAGAGTGGGGGGAAGTGTTAAAATACATACAGATCGGCAAAAAGGTCATCATCCATCAACTCGTCTGCTTCCATTTTCGATGAACTGCTGATTAAATTGTAGACAAAAATTAAGTAGAAGGACAGATGGCCAATCAAGTTTTACTGCAACTAGCGTGACTTATTTTTCACACGAAGCGTCGTTTATTCGCCGAGAAGGTAAAAGCCTGGTGATATCGAGTAAACCTATTCGACCAGCTGAGCGAGGAGAAAGAGAAAAGAGGCCTAAGACTTTGTCCCAACAGCTAGCAAGAGAATTAGATGTGAGTGCAAGGGACAAGAGGCGGGTGCGGGAGGAAGAAGAAAGGGTGTGGAGGAGAGAGAGGTGTGGGAAACAAACGAGGACGAGGAGGATGGGGGATGAGGACGAAGCAGGATGAAGGCGGCCTCTTTAGTCCTGAATGGTAGGGGCATCCGTTGGCTTGGCGCGGATTAACCCTCGCTTGAAGCGATGAGGGTCAAGCTGACACGGTAAGCCCAAGCAGCAGCAGCAGCAGCAGCAGCAACGAGCTCATAGTTTGCACAGGCAGCGCAAGGAAAATACGATGAGGCTCTCTCTGGCCAACATGAGCCTTAACGCTTAGAGAGCAAGCCTCGATGATTGACCATACTAGCGATTTTTTTTAGTCTCCGGAATGTAGGGTACAGTCCAAGTTACACCAAGGGTAAATTACACATGCGTCATTTAAACTTTTATTGCCGGTGATAAAGAACTTACACCTTTGCCAAGGAAAGACTTACCCCACGGTCAGGATACCTTACACCGAGCCATTCCGGAGACTAAAAAAAATGGCTAGTAGTATCATCATAACTCTGTTTCTCACTATCATACTACTATCATACGCCCCTCGAACCGATCATCCCTGAAGAGAAAGTACAGACAAACACTTTTCTAGGGCCCAGGGTTTCAAAGCTTTACCAAGCAATCCACATTTGAGACATTTTTCTTTATTAGTTCTTAGATATACTGAGCACTGGTACCAGCACAGGTACTCTAACTACCAACAAACCAACGGCGGGCAACTGACAGAGTAACCCACCACACGTCTTCTAATCGTGATCTGACATTTATCACTCTCCTCCTCCTCCTCCTCCTCCTCCTCCTCCTCTCCCCTCATCCTTCGACATAGCCAGCCTATCCTATATACCCTCTACCCTTTGATCCCTCTAGACCCAGCCATGCGAGGGAAATGGGCCCAGCAGCACAAACTGCAAGAGCCGCAGCAGCAAGTAAGACGGAATCCTTCCCGCCCCTCCTCCCCCCGCTCCTTCACTAAATCATTACATTCCCACAGCTTGCTGCAGTCTTTATTTAATAGCTCTAGCTAACATTAGCTTCCGCCTTCTCCTCAGGAAATGGTGCAAGTTGGCATGTCATTCATCTCCCCTCATTAATATCATATTCATATACACACATCTACCTTTGAAGTTGCATATCCACACATGAAACATCCCCAACCATATTCCCCTCCTGTACAAACCTGCGAGCCTTCTCAGTAATGCTAATCGCAATCGCTCCCCTTCTCTATCCGTAGATCGTTCAGAGTAATTCCACCTTCCTCTTCGTCTGTTCTAGCTCCACTTACTCCTCAGTCTATCCCCTGCCCCGCCCCGAATCATTTGCGTGCCCGTATTCTGATTCTTGAAATGCACTAGCTCAGTCTCCCCCTTTTGGAGCGGTCGCCCAAGTAATTCCACCGGGACACAGAGGGAGAGTTCGCAGTCGGTTTCCTGCCCCTTATATTAAAATGCTCAAACTTTAAGCCTTTCTATCATAAAACTTACCGGGAACAATCGGCGTAGGACACGAGACCCCTCAAAAATTGTCGGCGCCTCATACTCACATGCCGACATGCTAAAGTTCGAATCACTGTATTTCTCCTTCTCCCCTATCCAAAGACCTTATTCTACGCGGCCATTGTATCTCACCACCAACCAGATCCGTTCAACCAAAACTATCAGCTGCTCCCGGAGGCCATACACCTTCTCCCCCCTTACCGAATGGTCCAGTAAAGAGCTTCTCCGACTTTATGAATCAGACGGATGACGATTGGGACGCGGATGTAGGGGACGAGACACCAGATGACTTTCTACAGAATAAATTAAAGCCACCGCTATCCATTGAGCACCGGCCCGCTGTTAGCTCCAAAATCGGAGGGCCCTCTAGCGGTACAGATCTGGCTTCGAAGGGGCCGTCATACCCCAGCGCAAGAAGAAAGGACAGCCAGGGTCTCAAGCCGCAGTTCGAAGGACTAGTCCGAGGTGAGTCCCCATTGCAATGTGCTCGACTGAGCACAACAATCCGAACTGACCGCCCTCATATGCAGACCCCGGCAACTCTCTACACATGATCTACCATCCTACACTGTCCTTAGAAACCCACACGGAGGCCGAGATAGAGCGGCTGAATGCTCGTATCAAGCGCATTAACAAATTTAAGCGGATCTTGCAATCGTCGACGGTGGACCTGAACGAGCTTAGGGAGATATCATGGAACGGAATACCCGACGAGCTTCGGCCGATGGCGTGGCAGATGCTACTGGGCTATTTACCTGCAAACAGCGACCGTAGAGTCAGCACGTTGGAGCGTAAGAGGAAGGAATTCATAGATGGTGTGAAGCAAGCTTTCGCCCGGGGCACTAGTGGGCTGGATCAGACTATCTGGCACCAGATATCCATCGACGTACCAAGGACTAACCCGCATCTTCCACTATACGGATTCGAGACAACGCAGCGCTGCCTAGAGCGGATATTGTATGTTTGGGCGATACGACATCCAGCGAGTGGGTATGTACAGGGAATCAACGATCTTGTGACGCCTTTCTTCCAGGTTTTTTTGTCAGCTTATATAGGTATGCTTCTCGGCCGGGCACAGCAGACTCATTTGGCTGATTCATTCTAGATGGTGAGGTGGAGACCTTCGATCCAAGTTCTTTGCCAAAAGAGGTTCTCGATGTGGTTGAAGCGGATTCTTTCTGGTGCCTGACAAAATTACTCGACGGTATACAGGACAACTACATTCACACGCAGCCGGGGATTCAACGACAGGTCACAGCTCTGAGAGATCTAGTGCAGAGAATAGACGTGGGTTTAACTAAACACCTCAGCGAGCAGGGTGTTGAGTTTATTCAGTTTAGTTTCCGCTGGATGAATTGCATGCTAATGCGGGAGGTTAGTGTGAAGAACACAATACGGATGTGGGATACATATATGGTGGATCCCCCGGCTCACGCCCCCTCGCAAAAATACCCAATACTTACAATTCTCACAGGCGGAAGGACAATCCGGGTTTTCAGAGTTTCACCTCTATGTTTGCGCAGCATTTCTAGTCAAATGGTCGGACCAACTTCAAAAGATGGATTTTCAGGTGATTTCGTCTAGTAGGCACAAACAGCAAGTCAATCAGATGCTGACAGTAGTAGAACATCATGATGTTCCTCCAATCTCTCCCAACACAGTCCTGGGGCGAGAAGGAAATGGAAATCCTCCTCAGCGAAGCGTACTTCTCCCTATCCTCCCCATAAGCGAGGTCCACAGCTAACGAAAACCAGCTTCCTCTGGCAATCCCTCTTCCGAAACTCCAGCGCTCACCTCCGCCAGCCAACTTCAAATGCATCTCTCCCAAGCGTAACCTTATGATACACCCATCCATCCACCCATTCACCCTTTATACCACAAGAATGGAAATCACACCCCTTCCGATTCCCCATGTACAATAATAACAAAAGCAAATACAATCAAACCAACCTCCCACCCCCTTCAACCCCATTACCCTTTACCTCTGCTCTAATACCCACCCCCTTGGCCCCCTACCTCCCCTCCCTCCTCTCCCTCATATGCATCAAATACTCAGGATGCCTATGCGTAGGGGGCATGAACCCCAACGCGATAGCGCGACGAATAGCCTTCGCCATCCTTCGCTGATTAACAGGCCTCAAGCCCGTCTCACTCGAGTGTTTAATCCTCCCCATCTCGGTAACGTATTCGCTCAACATACAAAAATTCTACCCCCCCTCCTGTCAGCCCCGCTCCACAGCAAGCCCGCATAGATTAAAAAGTGAGAAGAAGAAAAAAACATACCTTATATTCCCTAACAGGATTAATCCCCAGCAAATCACACGCGTCGAAGCGTGGGCTGCGGCGTGTGCGCCGCGAGCGCTGCTGCGCATGCGAGAGGTCGTGCGGGGCGTATATATCGCCCGCGTAGAAGCGGGATTGTAATCTCTGCAACTCCTGCTCGGATATGTGATCATCTGGTAGACTAGCCGGGGCGAGGTTCGAGAGGGAGTCGGTGAGTTTTTGGGTTAGGTCCCTAGGTGTGGGAGTGGGGGGGGTAGAAGAAGAAGAAGGGGGCGGAGGGGAAGGCGGGGAAGGCGGGAGTTCGTCGTTTTGGCGGTGGGGGGTTGTGGTGAAGCATCTTTGGATTATTGTCCTTGCTAGAGGAGGAGGGGGAGGAGGAGGGAGGAGGAGGGAGAGACGCGGGAGGAAGGAGAGTGTGAGGCGGGGGGGCATTTCGTTCTTTTCGTCAATTGTTTGATCTATTTAATTGGTGGTGGTGGTGAAGATGGTTAGATCTCGACTTGCTCGCCTGGCTTGGTGGGGTGTGTCGCATCGTAGAAGAGCCCGACTTGCGGCTCTACTCTCCCGTTGTATCGTACGCATGGCCAATCGGCTTGCGGCGTTGGAAATGCAGAATGCCGGTGCCGGTACCGGTACGGTAAGTAGTCGTGGGGCCATTTCCCGGCTATGGCACCGCACAGAATCGTGTGTCGGCATGTCTTCGGCAAGTGTGGCAACAGATGTCATATCATACTACGGTATACCGAGCCAGCACAAATCCACAATTTTTCTTCTACGATATTATAAAAAAACAAAAAACATCTTGTTCATCCCGAGTAAATGCTTGCGAGTAGATAGTAACGGGAATTAGAATACCCCCCTCAAGATCCAATCACGTATAATAACTTAAGGTGAATCAGCACTTTAGTATGACATCCCGTCTGCGCCCCCCCCAGTCTCCCAACATGATCATAATATTAGCTATAGTACTAAGTTATACTATAGCTGAGGCACGACACGATGCACACAACACACAAGTACCATACAGGGCATCTTAGGCAGTATACTAGAGTGCGGTGCTAGTGTGCACACGATAGAGGAAATGAATTATTATTATTATGGAGAAATCTTCCCCTTTTCATCCTACCCTTCACCACCACCCCCCCCCCCCCTCCACCATCCCTATGGCTCGAATACGAAGTCTGAACCACAGTGCAAATATCATATTAATACTAGCCTATCATACATACTACGGTAGCATAGAGTGCCACTACGGGCTTCAGCCCACGGACATAAATAGACTCCCATACATCCATTCCCGACCTTCTGTGTTAGTAGAGTACAGTACAGCCAAAGCACCGCCGGGTAAGGAGCCAGGAGCCAAAAACCGAGTGATATCACATGCCGCAAGTATTACCACCCACCAGGCACTTTCCCAACACGAATACGAGATAGGTGGAAATAATAGTAGCCTGATAGCTAGAGATTTCATTCCCTCCGTTCATCAAGCATCCAGATCCCCGTCCTCCCTCATTTCATCTCATCCCCCCTCTCTACACAGCCTCGCCCACCAGTCCGCGCCCATTAACAGCTACATAAGATACACTTCCCCCTCTGTCAGCGACAGGGAACTACCATACCAGCTCCCCCCACCATTTTATCCGCATTTCAGCACGAGTCAAGCCAATCAATCGATTTATGGAAAGAAAAGAAATCAAAAAAATCCATTCACCCATCCAGCAGTCATGCAATAAAAACACATTGAACAAATGAAAACCCATAGGGTGAGGCAAAGTAAGTTAAGGCGTGGGCGCCTAAGAAAATAGGTAATGAGAAAGGGAAGAAGAAGGGAAGAGGAAGCAAAAAAAAAAAAAGAAGAAAAAAGGCACCACTCCCTCAACAACGAACCAACCAATCGCAATGATATCCCAAAGAACAAGCCAACGCACCACCAATCTAGAAAAAGGGGACAAAAGGGAAGAGGACGACAAGTTTAAAAAGGACTACAAAAAGACACCATTTCCTACTCCATGCTCCAACTAAAAAAATACTCTGCTTTGTGTATGTGTGTAGGTTCAAGATTAAGCTTTGTTTCAATCGCCCATAAAGCCAGTTGGCTACAGAACTGCCCCAGGGCCAACGGCCGACGTAGCACCATCAGGGTGAACCAATACCGATGCGCCAATGGGCGCGGTTCTAACACGGCCGCTCAGAGGTAATTGGTACTTTAATACCCCTCGAACGATGAGCTCGAAGGGGTGCTGGAGGACTCGTTCCCAGCGCTCCGTCCCTCCTTCCTCGGTCTTGTTACCTGGCTTCGCTAGGCGCAGCTCGCCAACAGAGGTCGCATGTCTGTGGCGGAGGGGAGAGCCGTCAAAGGAGAGGGCTGAGTCGAATGAGAAGATTCGGCCCAGGAGCATTGTTTGGCGGTCCTGCTCCGGGAGGTCTTCCGGTGGGTCGGTGCCTTCGTCTACACCGTCAGGTGCGGTGGTAGCCAAAGGGATAGTGACTCGGCCTTTGCCGAGGGTGAACTCTATCACCTGGCGGCGTCTTGCTTGCTTCTTCCTCCGGCTAAGTAGTCTCCACCAGGGGTCTCCTTCCGGGTCATCATCTCCTACACTTCCGTCCCCATCACGATCATCATCTCCATCACGATCATCATCTCCATCTTTCCCCTTGCCATCACCCACATGAGCACTCTTGGCAAAGAGGTTGACATCCATGTTACCCACCACCACCGGGATGGCGTTAGGGTTGACTGCTGAGACAACGAGATCCAGCATCAGCTCCTGTTTGCTCACTAGAACTCCCGTAATTTCCAAAACTTTGACTTCTTGTAAGGCTTTGGTGGTGGCGAACAAGAATCCTCCTACACCAGTCATAATCAGAAGGACAGCAAACACTGCAACGATACAACATATATAAGTCCGGAACCATCCACGGCGTTGAAGTTGACTGTGCTCCAATTGACGAAGGGTTCCGCTGCCAGGTCTGCGATTGTGGCGATGAGTCCGGTTCGCTCGATTAATCAGAGGAACTCTCTCATCACCGGCACCTTCCCCATCAGCCTCGTACGGCGCCCATGCCCGTGGTGACTTCTTCGACCCATATCCATTCGCCCCATTCCGTAAACTAGAACCATGGCGACCTGATGTTGACTGTCGGGAAGATAGAGTTGAACTAGTTCGTAGAGAGTGTGCCGATGATTTGTGTGACGATGAAAACGGAGACTCTGTGAGCAGACCTCGATGCCCATTCTGACCCTTGGAATTCCCGCCCTTTTCCTTCTGTCCAGAACCTGGCTGTCCCTCCGGCCTTGAGCCACCAGCTCCCCCAACGGCCGCCGATGACCCCGACCCCCCTCCTCCCCCTCTGTCACCGCTTGCTTCTCCCGTTGCCCCATCACTTGCCGCATTCGTATTGCTACCCCCAGAAGTGTTGGCGAATTTCATCCTATTTCTCCCAGCGCTCTGATTTCCATCCATCGAACTAAGCAGTGGTAACCGCAATCCCCGATGATCTGGTCCCCCTTGTATTGATGTTGCGCTCGGAGTTCGTGAATGGAATCTGCTGGTGGGTCTCTGTGGCGCTTCAGGGGGGTTCGATTCGTAGACAAAGGTTTCCTCGGAATCTGATGAATTTGCCTCGTCAACTGCCTCGGCGACCTTCCTTGCAAACAGGTCCGCTTTGCTCGACGCTACAGGGATATAACATCAGTCAAACAGACTCAAAAGTAAGATAGATCTTATCAGTAACTCACGGTTAGCAGGCCCTCCGCCTCCAGCACGTTTCGTTGGTTTCTTCTTGTCCTTTTTAGGTGCTCGTATTGTATCGTTGCTCTTCTTGCTCCTAATGCTTGCCCCTCCAGGCACTCCAGCAGCCCCCACAGCAACCTGCGGAACTGAGCTCACTGTTTCTGTTTCCACCGTCATATTCCTTGAAAAGTTATCCGATCCCATGACTGCAGGTCTCCTTGCAAACGTTTTCGATGGAGGTGGAGCTCTACTGCTGTTGTTGGCATAAGCTGCTTTTTCCTCGCTCTTGTAGCCCGACTCTGATTCGGATTCCGCTTGCGATCGTGGCGCTATCGAAGACGCTATCGAACCGGTTCTATGTTTCCTTGCCCCCCCACCGCCCGGCTTTCCCCCTTCCGGCTCCTCGGGAATTGTATTGTGCTGTTGTCGATTAACCAAAGCTGCCACTTGTTCCGTCAAGGTTTTGCTGGTGCTGATTGCTGGTGTCGCCGGCAAGCTGCTTTCGACAACTGTCTCCAGCGCCGGGCTGTTGTTACTCCTTGGGGTCCTCATACCTGACGCCAAACCAGATTCCTCAAGATCCTCCGGGTTTCCTTCCCTGTCCCGTAGAAGATAAACAGACTGGGGAACGCCGGGTGAAGTGTTGGAATTAGTATGGTCGCCCTTCTTCTGTGGGGAGAGGGCGGGTGATCGAGAGTCTGGGGGAGGAGTCCTCGTTGCAGCCAACCGGGTCGACGGGGGCCAATGAGGAGCGTTCGCTAAAGGGCGGTGCGGTCGTGGTTGATGGAAATCCGGCTGAGATTGCGGTTGGGCGTTTCTAGACGAACCAGCCGCAGGAGTGCCGGAGCGTGTAGGTGAGGTTTCTCGTGACGGCGCGGCTGATCTCACGACATTAGGCTTCCTCTTCTTTTTGAGGGTAGAAGTGGATGTATTGCTGTCAGAAAGGCCAGCAGATGATGTGTTCCTGCGCATGGGTGAAGAGTCCCTCGAATGTTTCTCCGTGCCTGCTAGCTCGCCGGGAATTCTGTCGTGCGAATTCCCATCGAGCTCTCCGCCACTACCGCCCCCCTCACCCCCTCCTAAATCTGCACCACCACCACTACCCCCAGCAGGAATACCATTACCAGTTCCTGCTACGCCCCCGGGACCTCTATTGTTTACTGCTGCCCTCAAGGTCGACATGATCCGTGAGTAGATGAATCAGAATCGGGGTCTAGTCTCTTTCGTGCTCGAAACCGGGGGAGGGCTCCAACCACTCTGAGTCGGTTGTAGAACCCAAAGGAGCGAACGTCAGCGTGGCAGATGCAGGTGGGAGCAACCTTCGGAATGCTAGAGTTTACTTGGGGCTGGCCGTGCGAAAGGAAGGAAGGCCAGCAGAGGTTGGATCAGAAAGCTATGTAGCGTGGGGGTGTGAACTTCGTTGGCAGGAGAGAGGCCAAAAATGAGAAAAGGAGGTTGCGTGCCCTCTGATCAAACCGGAACGCTTTGGTGGTTCGAGCCCCCAAGGTCCAAGGTCCAACGACCAATTTTCGTTTTCCTCACGCTTTTTTTTTCTTCTTGCGTCCTCCTCACTACCCCCCTCTAGATTTTTTTCTTTTTCTTTCCCGTTTTCCTTTCTTCTTCAGCCCTCTCCCCTCGCCTCTCCCAAAGCTATGTCTCTAGATTCTGTTTCTGGGGGGGGCGTTCCTTTTCTTTCTTTCTTTTTCTTTTTTTTTAAGGATATACCCGTAGACAATGAGGTATTGCGTATTGGAAACTGTCGAGTTAGAGATGAACAAGTGGACCGATAGATAGAGAAAGGATGAAGGGGAAAGGAATGCGTGGGGTGGAGGCTTTTTTTTTTGTTCTCTCCCTTCCTTCCTTCCTTCCTTCCTTCCTTCCTTCACTCTTCTGGTCTCTCCTCTTGGGACGGCACGTTGCAGTGACAGAAGGTTGTGTAATGGGCAGCAAGTCGTGATGGGGGGACAGATCGAACGGAAGGAGTCGTGTTCTCGAAAGACGCTGACAGTTCTTTTTACACTCCCCTTCGTTGGCTCTTAGTGATGGGCCTCCGGGAGAATAGCTAATCTCCGGCTTACTGACTGGGGAGTGATGAAGTTGGGGGAGGAGGGGTGATTGATTGGGGATTGGGGCACAGGGCTTGTGGCAGGCAAGAAAGTATCCGAAAACAGGGCTTGTGGGTTTGTACGGGGGGGGCTCAGAAAGGAACTGACCCTTTGCAATAGATTTCGTGAATCCCTGCTCTCGGGTACTTCTTGCCTGCTGCGAGTGGAAGCACTGGGGGAAGACTGGGGTGAGGTGAAATGAGGGGAAAAAACGATGAGGGAAGGGGATGTCGGAGAAATCAGCTCGAATAAAAGCTGTCAACTCCAGATTCAAACGCCCTGCCGCCCTTTTGCTCATCTTTTCCCCATCCTTTCTTCTCCCTTAAAAAAAGAAAGAAAGAAAGAAAGAAAGCAAGAAAAAGTGTAAGATTTGGATGATGGAGATGAAGGTGGTATTATGTCACAGTCGACACGGTACCTCGCATCTTTCAATTCTGGCCTTATTCACATGCATCGTACAATACTCAAATAACAAGGAAGCATATCCAGCTGCCGTCTTTTTCCTCTATGATACCTTGACCTCAAGAGAAATGCCCAGCGCGATATCACAAGTACGCAGCGTCAGTAGTTCCCATTACCAATATCGGCTACCGAAACTTGCCTCAGGCACGTGATAGCTTAAGTTCCCCCCCAAACAACCTACCGGTACCGGTACGGCATTATTCAATTAATTTTGTTGTGGCCACACCGATGCCGGTCCCGTAACTTACCGGTACCAAAAATGGTGCAACAACCCAGCCCAAATGTGCACCCTCAATCATAGTTTTTATCACCAAAACTCTTCCGCTCCATGTTGTATGATAACCCCTCTTGACTGCCAACCTCTTGACTGCCAAACCTCTTCCCCTCACCTGTTCGCCTACAGATACCCCTACAAAACACACTACAGGCACGAGTACATAAACCAACCAGTTGCCGTAGATACCACATTCCGGCACACACTCTGATAACTTTGGTCAATTTGTTTTTTTTGTTTTTTTTGCCCTTCTTTCCTTCTGCACTACGCTATTTTGCTGGCATTCGCTTCCAGGATGCTTTCTGCACAGTCGTCGTCTCTCGTTGGACAATCGTGCATAGAGTATCATACTCCAGCACGGCATGTACCACTTTGCACCTTGGATGCATTGCTGGCACATCACTGCCGCATGACCCGGGCTTACTGGGTATGGACGGTCTATTTTGCTGTCACCCCTCTGCCTTCATCGCAATGCCTGTGCGAGGGTGAGAGAGAGAACCGTGAGGAGGAAGAAACGGATCATGATACCGTGCCATACCACAGGGTGAGGCTGCTCCGGCTTAGCTCCGCAGTTAGGGATGGGGATCCTCTTTTTGCTGAAGATGCCCGTCCCCCAAAGCTCATTGGTTAGGTGAGCACTGCACTACCGTTAGCATCATGGTAGCTTAAATAAAAGAAATTTGCCTCGGGACGTCTAAGTTTCCCCTTTAAGTAACGCGCTGTTATGTTTTGCTGGAATTTCCTCCCGTCCTTGTCAAATAGGAAACTTTGACGTCCTGAGACAAATTTCTCTTATCCAGGTTAATGGAGTCATTTGGCACTTATTTCTTTACACAAATTTCGAGTCGCCACCCAATACAACCTGTGTCCGTGCACACTAGGAAACTGGAAATAGACTACAGGTATTTCAACAACTACAAAAAATAGGTGCCAAATGACTCTAATAGGGTATCGGCAATTTGATACCGATTTATTCCGAAAAGAAAAAACGAAGGAGTTATCGCACCTTTCCTTACGAACAGTGATCCCCACTCTGGGAACTTTGCGGCTTCTCATCCAGGGTCAACCCCTGGCCATCTGGTTGGCCCAGGACAAACTCCTCAGCAAAGTCTCTTCTATTGACAAAAATTCATATATTGCGATATCACTCCCTTCATCCCACATTCTTCAACTCTTCCAACCCCGAGGTAAGCCAAATCCAAATCCAAATCCAAAGTCCAAGAAACAATATTTTTACACCACTCGAAACTACCGGATATGTCAAAAAATATACCATACATTCCCCACGGCGCCCTGCACTACCGTACCCTAAAAGCACTAATCGATACAGTACAGTACCCCAGATCGCCCAACAGTGCCGGTACTCTATCCGTGAAAGCCTAACCCCTCACCCTCACTCGCCCGGGTAAAAGTATCAGTCAGTTGCCGGTTCCGCCGAAGCACGCTGCCATTGCAGCCCTGATGCAGCCCAACCCAGGCGTCTTTCATGTTGAGCCCTATCTGTCTACCATTGATCACGCCCCGCGGCCCCCGCCTCGTTCGCTCACCGCAGGGCGCTCCTACACCAAGTCCCGGACATCCTGGCCGCGATTTCTGGGGACTGGTTCGAGGGTTACTAGGGACTGGGAGGTAGTGATTTGATGAGTGGTGCAGCATAAGGGAGGGCGGTTTAGATATTATGCGATTTCCAGTATGATAGGTTAGCTGGATTCGCTTGGGGCTCAATGTGCAGTCGGGCTCCTCTAGGGTGAGTTGGAGATGGATCCGAGCTTGAGGGTTTGCCGTCCAGGGAGAATGGGGCATGCCGGGTAGTAGAGATTTGCTCGTACGGCGGTGGTTAGTTGTTGTGTGCTACGTGAGCATCGCTTCGCCCCACTTGCTACCGGAAGTGTCCCCAGTCCCCCGGCACCGTTCGTAGAACTCAGTTTGGCTTGTTACCAAGAGCTTCTTTATTTAATACTCGTAATATTATTGCTTTAAGGGGAGGAATACTTCCCAATTTCCCCCTCTCACGGATAAACTTTTCCCACACCCTGCACTCAAGACAGTGAGGCAGGGCACACCGGTATTCTCCTAGTTTTGCTGGGCCATCGATTATCATCACAACATATCACTCGTGTTTTTTTAGTTGCGAGGCTTTGCAAGACACAAGGCCACAGGAGTGGATACAGGTATTCTATCTTATACCAAACTGGCGCACATGAGCTTACCAAACTTCACCTTATAGCCCAGTCTGCCGGGAATGGATCGTTCACAAGGATAGGTGAGGGTTGAATGCCCCGATTCCAGTTTCTCCTTTTTCCTTTACTGGAGCACTACGCAGCAGGCACAATTAGGACAATACATAGTTCTTAACAACAAAGTGCTGATAACGACAGAGTTCACTTAAACTGATCCTCTCTGCCACATGGCTGAGCACCGATGTTTTCGGAGCTACTATTACCGTACTACCCGTCATTAAGTCAACTACCTACCGGTAGGGTGAAACCAGGGGAGGATTCAGCGCTACGTCTGGTTTCTTATCGTGGGCTTCTGGGATCGGTAGTATGATACTTGTAAATTTAAATAGCAACTAACAATTCTGGGTATCAATTGGTTTCGAACTCGACTATCCCGGGGACATGCAACTTCTAAACAGAAGCTATAATGGGTAATTATTATAAGTTTATGGAAATACTTGTATCTCCCTGACCTACCGCTGCCGTATCAGTGGAGTATCATGGCCGCAGTACGGGGGTTATTTTTGTGAGTAGCACGATGGGGGCAGCGTAGTTGTGTGCCAGAGATAGCACAAACAGCTTGTTTTCCGGCATGCCTCTCTGTTTGGAGTCTTTACACAAACGACGCAGTGGTTTTGTTCTCTCTGTTTTCTTTCTTTTCTTCAGAAAATTGAGTAGGTTTAGTCATCATGGTGCACAGTGCGGTACCGTACTCGAGTTCCCCTTGCCATACCAGCGGCCAGGTGTTTGTTTTGATTTTCTCCCGCACCAATACAGTATTGTTTGTTTTGATTTTAAAAAAGGCAATTTTCATCCCACTTCCCGAATTGTAATATGCATACCCCATCACCCGCATAGCCATCCTGAGGCCGTAACAATTGCTGCACTCTGCGCCTGCGAGTACTTCCATCATTTTTTGCAAACACGGACCAATCGCCCTGCGTTCTGAACATCCTACACTTCCTATTCTGAGAGACAACACCAGGAAGTCTTCAGGTCTTCTCCACCCTTTTCCTGCCTTGGAGCCCTGAGCGACGGCGAAAGGGAGGCAAGCTGTGATCGATGGCCCGGGAATAACGGAACCTGAGAAGTCTGAAAAGGAAGAGACGCCTCCTTCTGGTGAAAAAACAAAGAGAAAAAAACAGAGAACTTGTCTACCAGAACTCCTTTGTCTTCCACCGCCTGTTCAATTCAGATTTCTTTCGTTTGTTTGTTCGCGCCAGTTGAGACGAGGGGTGCTGCAGCTGCCACCGTTTCCTGCCTAATCAACATCAACAAGCCGGCGACGACAATAGAACAAACACGAGAAACCTGCACAATTTCCCCAAGCGAGCGGAGTCGAAGGGAAAGGAAGTCTCATCGAGCATAGCAAGACTTCGTTCGCCCTCCTTCGCCTAACGACAAGCGCGTATAGGAGCGTTGCTGTACCAGCTGCGGGGATTCCACTGTCCCCCCCCCTTCCCTCTTTCATCCCCTCGCTCCTACATCCTGCGTTGCCCCTCTTATCACAAGCGGAGTCCTTGCTTCATACCATTCCCTACTGCAACTCCCGCTCCACTGTGAGGGAGAGCGAGAGGAAGAGTGAGAGATTGCGTGAGAACCTGTTACCACTTTGGTTCACTCCCTAATACTTCTGCTACTCACCACTCTTGCTGCTCCTCATCCTCATCACACATACGCTGCATCCTCTCCCCATCCTCTCCGCCTCCTCCCCTCGGCTGTCACTGTCTTCGTGACCTCTGATTATCTCCTTTCACCTTCTATTTCTCTACACTCACTTTTGTTGTTGCCTGGCAGAAGGTTTGTCCTTGTGCCCCGCTCCATCCAACCCATTTAAAACCGACCAAATTCATTGCACCAGGACCCGATATCCTCACCCCGAAACTCAAGCCCTTTGATAGGCAAAGTAGCGTGGAACGCATCTCATCACAATCGTTTGATTTCGATTCTTTTTAATTATTTTTTTTTTGATTCAATTCTTCGAACCCTTTTTTTTTTGAGTTATTCTGGGCGTTACGATATCGCTTTGGATTCTCTTTTGACGAGATCACTTTTTTACCACGATTCCTCAACGACAACGGCCTCGATACTCCGACTACATAGAAGAACGACCCAGTACCTGCTCTTTGGGCAGCCGGCCAGCAACAGATACCGGTATATATATATATATATATCCCGGGCAGCCTTCAGTAATTTCTCGATAGATTAAACAAAACAAACAAACTCCGGGGAGAGATTATAATCGCATAGATCTTGTTGGTATTAATAATTCTCTTTTTTTTTCTCCTTTGCGTTTTCTCTGTTAAATTCTTGATTCATTCGTTTTCCTTTTTTACTCTTCTTCTCGCCCCGAGGAGCGTTTCTCTGGTGGTTGAGTCTGTCCAAGACCATTATTATTATCATTGTTTTTTTTTGCGGGTTTTCACGTGGTTAGGTGGATATCAGCATTGGTTTGGGTGAGTCAGCCATCATCCCTAAAGTTCTCCCGCCTTCGTTTGTTGTGGTGTTGTTGGTTGGTGTCTGTGGACGGCAACACACCCTAAATTACCCTCGCGACACTCCCCTGAGCAATACTAACGCGTCAACCCCCAGCAACACAGCACACTTGCCACCCGCCCACCCACTTCTCGAATATTATCGGGCATATCACCCATACCCGTGCCGGTGCCTTCGAATCCCGTTTCCTCATCGATCCTTTTTCCTCGACAAAAACAAAACTTTGCATCACCATCTGCAGAGCCCAGCAGTGCCAGCCCTAGCTCCCAAAACCCAACAGTCACCTTTGCGACCAGCTGGAAAGTGTCGCTTCCGACATAATATGGTCGCGTCGTATTCACCTCATCGCCATCACGGCGAAACTGCCACCCTCTTTTCTGCACCACACACAACGTCGCCCTCGCGGCATCACATGCTTCGCTCACCAACTTCTTGCTCATCACCTTTTGCGATTCCAATTCCATCCTCTGTTAAAACACGATCGAGTACAAGACGGCTAACGCCACTAAAATCAAGAGGATCATCGACGGCTCCCGTCAGCCCAGTAAAGTTTCCGCTCTCGCTTACGACCACGAGCCACATGAATTCGAGTGGCATGACTCTTCGGTCCGGTTCCTCGAGCCCCCGAGCGAGTCCTCGCGAAAAAATTGCTCTACAGCGTCAGGCTCGTGCTGGATTGGGTATGGAAAACGGGGCTCAGAGCCCACCATCCACAGGAAGTCCGCTCAAGAGAAGCGATGGTATAATGAATTTGGATCAGGCGAGCCGTGGGTCACCTGTCGCCAAGCGACGGTCTCAATTTGGCTTGTTTAGTTCAGGACACAAACAGCAGCATACCTTTGGATCACCTTCGTTTGGCCAATCACCAACGCCTGTTCACCACAATACAACCCCCAAGAGACATAATGGCATAAAAAAATCGGCTGGTCATGGATTCAGTATTGAGAAACCTTCTTTTGCGCGATCTCGACCCCAGATTCGCCACCACGATTTTATCACTCCTTCCGACCCAGCATCCAAGATTCGCCGTGTGACTTCGGTGGATAACTTTCATAGCCTACGACGCGGATCTTTAAGTAGCGGCTCGTCGTTACCCAGCGCCTCTGTTCACCCGCATCATGGGGCTGGTCCTGCATTGCAATCGGCAAGTCATCACCCCCATCCTTTGTCACAGAATACTTTTTCGTCGCAATCCCCTGGGCTAGAGTCGGGAAAAGATGGCAGCGAGGGCTCCAACGAATGGCGCACCCCTCAGAACTTTCGATTTGCAAGGCCTAACCCTGCGGCCTTTCACTCTACGGGGTTTGTCCCAAAACGTGGCCGCCTTATGCACACAGATAAGGATCACGGCCCTCAACCAGATACACCTTGCAAGAAACCAAACAATGCATTTGGGTCTTCCGCCTTCCAGAGTGGGATGGGGGGAAATAGGGTCTCTATGACCGATTTCGCAAATACGTCAACACCATTCGGTAATAACGGTGGAGGTGTGAAGCTTGGATTTGGTACCCTCGATAGAAAAGCCAGCACACTGAGTACCGACGACGAGTTGGATCTCGGCCAGTCTCAATCAAGTGGCGATTATGACTTGCCCCCTACACCAACCAAGAAGGTCTACACAAATATTGGAGGTATATTCAATTCTGCTAAGCGAGCACGTACGGAACAGAGCTGTGAGTCAACTGTATTCCTTGATTCTATTTGTTCTTGCTACTAATGTGTATCAACCCAGCGGACGATTTGAGAGTTCGGTATAGTGAAAGGTTTGAACCGCAAACCCCAAGGGATAATATCCAGCCACCGGATCCAAGTAGTCTTTCCATTTCTGGCCGGGCGAATCATGCCCATCGGATGAGCTTGCCAGCAACACCTGCCAGAGATTTCTTTTCAACCCATCCCGATTTTGCTAGCACCACCAAGCCGCGCCCACCTCGAACAGTGCAATCACTTGACGGACGATCAGTTGAGGTTACTGACAGCTTCTTATCAAGATTTTCGGAAATCAAGCACATAGGATCTGGGGAATTTTCGGAAGTCTATCAAGTCACGGAAGGCCGTCCACGTAGAAACGCTTTCATTGCGTCACTCAATCCATCTACCCCTCATCAACTCGCCACACCAAAGCATTCTTCACCGTTTGGGAGCTCGCCGGTTGGGAATAGCGAACCATTACTGAAAACGTACGCCGTAAAGAAGTCAAAATCAAGATGTTTTGGTGCCCGTGAGAAGGGTCGCCGGCAGGAGGAGGTTCAAATTCTCAAGTCGCTTGGGCGAAGTGAACACGTTCTCGAGTTTGTGGATAGCTGGGATGAAGATGGATACCTCTACATTCAGACAGAGTTCTGCGACAACGGAAGCTTAGACAAGTTTCTAGAGCAGCATGGGGACAAGGGCAGGCTAGATGAGTTCCGTGTGTGGAAAGTTCTACTCGAATTGTGCTTGGTAAGCCTCCGCCATTCTCCTTACGATCCAACATTCTTCTGACTCATTTGTGGTGCATTAGGGACTTCAACACATTCATGACTTGGGTTTTATCCATTTAGATCTTAAGCCTGCAAATGTCCTGATTACGTTTGACGGAGCGCTAAAGATTAGTGACTTTGGGATGGCGACGCGATGGCCAGCCTCACGGGAATTAGAGCGTGAAGGTGACCGAGAATACATCGCCCCGGAAGTCTTGGAGTCACACAGATACGACAAACCTGTCGATATTTTTGCCCTTGGGCTGACGCTGATTGAAGCTGCCGGTAACGAGGCACTTCCCCCCAATGGACCTGAATGGCAAAGTCTGCGTAGTGGCGACCTCAGTGTAGCCCCTATTCTCAGTACTAGTTCTTCTGGCGAGTTGGTCGTTCGTGATGAGGATGGCAATCCCATCTCGACAGTTGTACTTAGTAGCCCATCATCTTCTAGTCTGGATAGTCGGATATCGGACTCATTGCAACCACGCCATATCAGTCGACGTGCTTTACGTACTAGAACAGACCCCGCGTTGCTTCATAAGCCTCGAGCTGGTGATTTGGTCAACCCTCCGGATTTCATGTTGGAGGGTGGGTTAGAGGAACTGGTTACTTGGATGATATCTGCAAACCCGGACCATCGGCCTACTGTCTCACAATTGCTGGAAACGGATTCAGTAAGGTGGGTCGAATCGAGAAGAAGGTTTCCGGCGACAATCTTCGAGGGGCTTTGGGGGCCAGACGTTTCCTCAGCCCGTATTGCTGAGGAGGAGGACGATGTGATGGTGTGGGAGAAGCCCGAAGACAGTTCTCCATGGGGCTGAAGATCTAGAGGCAACGGGAGAGTGCAGAAGATGAGAGGTGGATGGGGGGTGGAGTTGCACTTTTACACCTGTTCTGAATAGCCTCTCTTTTAGTTTCCTTTGGGCGATGGGTCAGTGGTCTGAGATTTGTGGTATATTGGGATTCTTTTGGTATAGCGAATGGTTCCTTGTGAGATGATTTTGTCAGCAAAAGCACTGGATTTGGGGATTCTTGTTCTTTTGGCGCCCACTTTCTCCACATATTTTCTCACTGATGGGCGCAAATATTCTCGCTTTGTTACATGTTTCATTCTCTTTGGTTAGGAGCATGTTTTCTTTCATAGCTTTCTCTGGTTTCGCCTTTTTTACGTACTGGTACTGGTGCATTTGCTAGGATATCCCTTCGTCTACTGTCTTTCATTGTTTTCTTCTTCTTTTTCTTGTGTTTATTTCTGGGATCGGTCGGTTTGTGCTGTTTTTCTTTGCTTTTCTTCTCCGTTCAGCATTCATAATTTTGCTGTAGGTTCTTCCACCGTTGCCGCTTTTTTTCTCTTCCAACTGGGTCGTTTCTTTTTTTCTCCTGTTTTACATTTTTCTCCCTACCCCACCGCCTTTGTCGTTTTTCCTTTTGTGTGGGGCATGACGAGGTGGCTATAGCTTCTGCCTGTATATAATTAGCGTATTGGAGTGTAGAGAGGCGTGGGTTTCTCCTTCGGACCCGTGTCTACCTGAACCAGCAGTTTTTCTGGACATTTGTTTGGTTTTCTTTTTCTTTTTTCGTGATTGGTGTAATACCGGTACTTCTTTCCGCGGCATTTTTATGGAGCTTCTGATGGGGTTTTGCGGTTGGTTTGTTTCGTTTGGTTTAGCTCCCTAGACTTAAAAGTTGGCTTTGCCTAGGGGGGGGAAGGTATTGGGGGCAAGTGAGGGGATGTGATGTTACTCTATGACTTTTTATGAATTTGCGTGCTTGGGGGAGTGTTTGGAGAGCTAGTCTATGGGGATATGAAGGTTGCTTGAAGTGATTGCTAAATTGTAGATAAGAGAGGACAAAAAAAGGTGAAGTTGATCTGTGATAGAGATGATGCGGTTAACGGGGAGTTTGGAGATGAAGTCCATCTCGCTGTGGTGGTCCTGTCCTGCTTAAGGGGGGTGCGACAAGATCCTACTTGGTGCCCGAAGCTATCTTGGAGAATAGGATATTGTTGACAATTCGTGGCCCCCCCCCCGTCTCACCCCCGAAATGGGCATTTTCACCTCAAAATCACAGCCAATTGCTCTGCAAAAAAAATATTAAAATACCTCAGAGTCTAGACCCATCTGGATATTATCATTTGTATGTAGTTAATGCCCGTTGTGCGATACTAGGAATAATGATGGTGGGCAAAAGGTACCTCTGATTTGTATGAGTTTCCTTGTACTTTACAGCGGCGTGCCAAAAGTTCTGGCATCTCTGCCAGCATCGTGGCGAGATTTTATAGCGGATGTATTACCCTTTTGTGTTATAGCACCGGCCTAGATGCCAGAACTTTTTGGCACGCTGTGCTGTACTTGGATACTTTACTATCATAGTATATATATTTTCATACTAGAGGTACTTGTACCGTAGAAACTTGAATGGTTGAACCGTGTGCTATGTCGTTGGACTTTCCTCTCGCAGTAAGGTCAAGAAAATTTTTTTTGTCTCGGAAGGGGGAAAGGGTTGTGTTTCTGCCGCGTTTTTTGGCCCCGTTCCAGAGAAGGAAATTCCGGACTTCACAGCACACGGTTTAATTACTATTTGAGTTTTACTCATGCAGAGCCGCGAGCCACGGATCCGAGTGACAGCCCCTAAATGCGGCTCGGCTCATAATTTGGAACCACCACTCAGCAAGATCAAATGCAACAACCCCGCCGCCCCACCCACATGCTGTGGAGCCAAACCAAAATCATGGCTGTAGTAACCGTCCTACACCGTATAGCAACGCCCCTGCTATTCTCTCCCCGGGCTGCATACGCGAGCCTCCCAAGATCGCTGTGCGCCCCAAGCATCCGCTATAACTCTTCCTCTTCAAACCGATGGAAAGATCGACAGTTCCGCGACGTCTTCGTGAAAGCCGCAAGGCTCGATGAAATAAAGTCCCGTGCCGCCTTCAAACTAATGGAACTGCATGCAAAGAACGGAATTTTCCAGCCCGGGCAGACAGTCGTAGACCTGGGCTTTGCCCCCGGCGCATGGAGCCAAGTCGCGATCGACAGGGTCTCACCAACCGGGCGAGTGATAGGCGTGGACATCCTACCAGCGCAACCGCCTCCCGGGGTATCCACGTTCCAGGGCTCGATGAAGTCTGTGGGCTTGCGCGAGCTGCTGAAGAATTTTCTCATGGACCCGGAGCGCGGCAGGGTGCAGGAGCATCTGTACCTGTGCAAGAGCTACCTGGATCGTGAGAGGGAGGCTGAGCGCGAGGAGGAGTTTGGGGGGATGGCCGAGCCTGACGGGAGTGATAAGGGGAGGACGGTTGACGTTGTGCTTTCTGACATGTCGGATCCCTGGCCACTTCCTGCGCTTACATATAGGAAGAGTTTCGATAACGTGTTTCTTAGGTTGATGAATGTTAGTGGGATTCCGATTAGGGATCATGCGTATAGTATTGTATGTTCACCATCCTCCTGGTATCTGACTGGGCGGAAGGATTGCTGATGAAGGGGTAGGATTTGTGTTATACCGCATTGTCATTCGCCATGGACGTGCTTAAGAGACAAAAAGGGGTCTTTGTTTGCAAAGTTTATAGAGGGGATCAGGAGGAGCGTTTGAAGGAAAAATTGAAGCTGCTGTTTGGGGCAGTTAGATGCGAAAAGCCGGAGGCTTCTAGGAATGTGAGTTTCTTTTCTGGTTTATTTAATGCTCTGGTAGGTGGGATTTGTTTGGCTGATGGTTTGGATTCTTAGGAATCGAAGGAAGTCTACTACGTTGCTAAACGGATCAGGACGCACGTTACAAAGAAGGAGGTTTTTCCTGAAGGGGGTTATTAGACTGGAATGTGGTAAGCCGGGAGTGGTATATTGGTATAGGGGATTTATGAACCTGAAATTGCAATCGCTTGAATACCTTTTCACTGCGGGGAAATTGTAATTTTCCCACATCGTTTGTGTTTGGGGAATGGGAATGGGAATATCTTGGGTCAATGGCCTAGATTAGGGGTGGTATAAGGTTTATTTGTGGTTTGTTTTGTGGTGTTGTATGATATGGAATTACTGGTAACTGGAACCCAGAGGTAGAAAGGGCCAGGACGGAGGTGCTAGATTTGATTTACCTAGACAACATAGACGGGCGTTGGCTGGAGCTTTAAACTAGAAATGTTACAAGATCGTCTATGATAAGAATTGGCCAACGCCCTCCTCCATCTTAATCCGTCACCGGTTTTCGCCATCCAGCATCACAATTGACCTTTGAAAGGGGCATATTACCGCTACGGCAACTCCCGACATTAAACATCTGCTACCTATCATAACAACAGAGCCGCCTGCCCCTCCTTTCACTCTCCCCCCACCACCGTTACTTCACATTCATCTCTCCATTCGGCGCACCGCGGTCACCACCCCGCGCATTATGCGCCCGTACGCCTTCCGTCTACCCCGTCGGGGATCCCGATTCCACCTCCGATGTTTCTTCTACCACACAACACCTTTCACCCCCTTGCCCCCGCCAAGGAAAACCCACCCAACTTCCCCACCATCCCCGAAATACCTGCACCAACCCGTGTCCCATCTATGGAATTGGCGTCGCCGCGCCCACCCACGGACATGGAAGTCTATCCGTCGGGACATCATTATTATCGGACAGCTATCACGCTACCTGAACGACCAGATCGGACGACCGCCAGAAAATGAGGAACTGGTGGATGCGTTCTGTGGGATTGTGGAGGCGCACGAGGGGTCCATTATTGTTGATGATTATGCATATGGGCTATTGAGGGTGTACGAGCATGTGGGTAGTCTTCCGATCGAGTCGATACGCAAGGCCCTGTCGGTAGTGTATAGAGGGGCTACGGAGAACCAGGTCCTCCTCGCCCGGGCAATGTTCTCTGCGTTGAGGGGCTCGTCGGGAGAGGGGACGCTGATTGATGGGGATATTGTCATGATTGTGCACATGTTTTCCCGGACGGGAAATTCCGCGGAGGCGTTGGAGGTTGCGGAAGAGTTTTCTGGGAAGTTTGAAAGTTTGGAAAGCGAGAGGGTTGTTTGGGGGAAGGTTCTCGAGGGCTTCTCGTCTGAGGGGAATGAGGAAGTTTTGCTGAGGACATGGGAGAGGTTGGATAGGTCGAAGTTTGAGATGGATCCAAGGTTGTATACACCACTGGTCGCGTTGTATTGTGAGAGGGGGGAGCTGGATGGGGCGAAGATGTGGTACCGGAAGATTGTGGAGTCCGGGGCTGGGCCTACTGCTTCTGCATATGTTGAGATAATCAAGGCTTGTTTGAGCACGAGGAATTATGCTTGGGGGGCTGAGATTATGGATACGTTGCTGAGAGAGAGGGAGAATTTGCACATGGGGAAGGAGGCATGGGGTGTGGTCTTTAGATGGCACTTGGCTCTCGGCGCGGATCCTAAGAAGGTGATCGAATTATTGGATATGATGGTACAGAGAGCAGAAGAGGTAGAGATATTACCTTCGCCTGACATGACCACAATAAACGACATTCTCCGCTCGGGGATGGCGGTAGTAGGGCCAAACTTCCCATTCGAAGACTTCTTGTCCATAGCAGATAGCCGGGGATTCAATCACGATAGAACAACCTTCGAGCTTAAGCTGGAGCACAAACTTAGCCAAGGCGACACCGGGGGGGCCTTGGGCGCCTACGAAGACCTCAAAACCGAATCAATCCCACGGGGGTACCATGGAACAGAAGTCAAGCACCTCCTCCGTCACCTCTGCTCCCAGCCTACCCTCGACAAAGAGATCATCCAAACAATCTACACCGACCTCTTAGACTGGGGCGTCCGCATCGACGTCGAAACACTCTGCCCACTCCTACGCACGCTCCTGGAAGACTGCTCCTTCAAGGAGGTCATCGACCTCCTCACCCACGAGAACCCAAACAACCACGAAAAATCCCGAATTGTTGCGCAAATGATGAGCTACATCTCGAGCTCAAGCACGAGCATCGAGGCAGCCTGGGACACTTACCAAATTCTCTACCAAGTCTTCCCCGAAACCACCGTAAGCCAACGAACGGACTTGATGTCGCTGTTCTTCGATCTGGGCCGCAGCGACATGGGCGTAATGGTATTCCAGCACATGCGCCTGACGCGAAAACGCAAACCATTAAAGTACACCTACCGCGCCGCGCTCCTGGGCGTGGCAATTAACCGTGACCTGGAAGCGCTACGAGTGGTACACAACGCCTTAAAGCTTGACTACCAATTCGACCCGGACACCCGACTACTCAATTCGCTAATGACAGCATACGTCGCCTGCGGGCTGTCCGCGCGGGCAATGGAGATATGGGAAAACATCCGCCGTTCGGTTCAGGGCCCGGATCACGAGAGCGTAGCCATAGCCCTGGATGCGTGCTCCCGCGTCCCGGAAGGGATCTACCAGGCGCAGGTGCTCTGGGGCCAGCTGCGCGCGGCGGGGTACAAATTCACTGCGGGGGATTACGCAGCGTACGTGGAGGCGCTGGGCCGGAACGGTATGTGGGATGAGGGGTGGAAGATTGCGAAGGAGATGAAGGGGGAGGGTGTGGAGCCTGATGTCCGATTGTAAATTATTTGTCCCCCATCTCTCCTTCCCCCTTGGTGATTTTTGTATGATGGCAGTGCTAACTGAAGGAGGGAAGATTGGGCGCCCTTTACACCACCATGATCAAGAAGCGGAAGGACGAAGTCGCTGCCTGGGCCCAGAATTGGTACCCTGACACCTGGGCCCGCGTTGAGGAGCGGTTGAAGGCCCTGCCGGGGAAGCAGGTTGATGTTGTATATAGGGATTTCGAAGAGGGGGTTAGAGAGGCGGAGGAGAAGCGGCGGCAGGTGGAGGCGGATTTGGCAAATTTGCCTACTGGGAAGAGGGAAGGGGATGAGGGCAAGGTGGAAAGAGGGGAGGAAGAGGAGGAGAAGTAATGGGTTGTATTTATGCAGGTTCGCTGGGTAGATTGGTAAATGGGCTGTGGTCGGTTGCATCATGAGATATCATTCGGTGACGGTTAAAGTTCGGGCGGTAAGTTTACCTCGCGTGCAACACGACGCCGTGCGATGCAGCACGGTAACTTATCGTAACCTTACCAGACACTATTAGCCGGGCAGATGCAGAGATACTTTAGGTCTCAATGGAGACGCAAGAGGGGGGGCAGGGGTTTGGACATGGCCTGGAAAGGAGGAAAGAGAAACTGAATTTAGGTTTTTAAATACGCAATCAACCCCCGGCATTGCGAATAAGAATATTATGGAACCCAACTTGGCTTCTCCTCCTCTCCAACATTACTCTTCAAAACCATAATCAGCGCAGGAGATTTGCATCTAGGCCCATGCATAGCGGGTTTTGGAGCTTAAGTTAGATAGTACTCGTAGGATGGGAGTTAATTTCACGATTAGGAGGAGACTGGCGCGGCCGGATTGAATCTAGACACCCTTAGATAGTAGCAATCACCGGTCCCATTATGAGGTATCATAATATTACCCTTGAAAGGTTCTCATGAGATGTTTGACACTTTTGATGAACCGCGGTCAGGGGAAGCGTTTCTGTAGAGGGTTGGGCGAGTGTGTGTGTGTGTGTGATAGATAACGTAAGTAGTATGTGCTTTCCCATCGGATATGATTTATTTTTTTCGACTGGGGGGAGATATTTAAGACGGGGTTCTGTGGTATAATATATCATACAGTAGGTAGACTTACTCGGGGGAGGGGGGGAGGGGAGACGGTCGTTACCATGAGGCGGAGGTCGGCAGTGGTCAAGTGCCAGTTCGGTAGGGTAACCGCCTGCATGCAAGGTGGCAGCACGCGGAAGGTATGAATGAATCTTTATTGCAAAGAAATATTAAAAATACAAGGGTAATTTCTCTTTGTTAGCGAAAAATACTAAAAAAACGCTAGATATACTATATTAATTAATTGAATTTATTGTGAGGAAAGGGATGCTCTTGTGGTGGTTTGATAAATGATTAAAATGCAGGGGGCAGTGTTTCGCTGAGGGATACTATCCGTGACTATCAATACAACCAACCGTCAACAATTCAACAATATACTTCCTTGCTGCTACAACCTGCAACGTATCATAGTACCTACGACCTCCTGCCTTATCCAATCTATTCACTCACCTACCCATCTTCTTTAATCTATTTATCTTGAAGTTTATAAAGCCTGAGAGAATTACCTACCAGGATGTGGGGGGGGGGGGGTGCTCGTTGCTCAAATCCCACCTGCTGCGAGTTGGTTTTACAGGCTTGAGTTGCGTGGAGGCTTTCGCGGGTGGAATCGATTTCCTGGAAGTCACTCGCTCCTCCTTGAAGGGAACTGCACTAGTACCCCAAGTCTTGATTTCGATCCTTTTTTTCCTATGGAATTCTATATTGTGACTCAATTCTGTAAAGCCCGGGTGGGATTTGAGCAATGAGCATTCTTTTCATGTCCAGGTAGGTAATTCCTTCAGGCATTGATGGATTAGAGACAAAATAGATTAAAGAAGATGGGCAGGTACGGGGGGTAGTGGTGGGTGGATGGGTTGTGGTAGGGGGGGGGGGAGGGGTAAATTGTTGGATGGCCATGTTTGTAGTGGTTGATAACATACCCTCAGTGAACACTGACCCCTGGATTTTACTCAATTATTGAACCACCCTAAAAGCAGATATTTTCTCACAATAAAATTGATTAATTAATACAGTATGTATGATATTTTTTAGTATTTTTTGCTAACAAAGCGAGATTATTCCTGTATTTTTACTGTATTTTTTGTAATGAGGATTCGTTCGCGCCTTGTGTGCCCCCCATAGCAACCAAAAAACTTTCTGCCAGTTGTATACGGTACGTTGACTCGCCATATTTTTGGAGGAGGTAGTCTATAGAATTTTTAGAATATCGGGAAGTGGCGCCCGCCCTCCAATAGCATTCTTTTTTGAGTCTGATCTGCTGGTGATATCCTATATAGTCTATAAGCTAGCTGTTTTGGTACGACTTTCGGCCTGCTTGTGGTCTGCCCCTTTTACACTGCGAAGTCAAATAGGAGAATTCAACAACAACGACATTCTGTCCTCTGTCCTCTGGGCTGATTACACAGCTTGTCTATCACCAATGATCTAACATTGTGGTTTGTCAGCGCTTGCCTTTTTTCTTCTATTCCTCGAGGTTGGACTTTGTTACCTAATATAAGTCTTGTTAACCCTGCTGCGGCTGTAACAGTTCCCAAATTCGTCGGTTTGTAAGAGCCATTCCCCATATTTTCAACTAGGTAGTCTTGGATGTCCTGGTGCCTTAACTTGGGATATAATGGGGGTAGCTAGGCTGGGGTATTCGGTCGGTTATTGGCAATAGCAAAGTTACTCGACACGCTAATGGTCATATAATCTGTGCTCAAGGAATTGACATTATTGCTGGAAGGTTGAAATATTTTCTCGTTTTCGTAGGTTAGGATATTGCAAATGGGTGATGGATACCAAACAGCGGAGTGGGTTCATCAGATATCACTCCGCAATAACTTGAAATAAAGGTAGTTTGGTAATTTGACCGAGGACAAAACATATCAAAGATGGGGGTCTTTGAGCCATCCTGACTATCGCTGTCACAGAAAACCGAGGGGGATCCCCCTAGTGGAAGTCAATCCATACAGGAGTTTCTGAGCTTTTTGCTCTCATTCTACAACGAAGGTGAGGCACAGAGTGCTCCCTGCCTAAGGCCCTTGTTAAGAAAAGGGTTTTATATGGAGAAGATACAGTGCATTGCGATGAGAACACTAGTTAATAATGGGGGATATATAGCCTCGGCGAGTTTTCTTGGGAGATCAGTGGAAATATACTGTCAAATATATTTTTAATTTCCCAGAAGTGCTCTCCAACCATCGTAACATACTCCTAGAGAATTCGAGCAGCCCCCAATTGCCTCTAAAAAAACAAACAAAAAACATCTCAGCAAATCTACGACGGTTGATCTTAGTTTGAAAGCCCTAGCACCACGTCAAGGTGTCAACCACGCTGGGGTCCCACGAGCTATCGGCTGATTAGCCAACCCTCGTTGGACGGATAATAGCCGAACCATGTTAGAGCCTGTTTGGCTAGTACAGCGGTTCCGTTCCGTTCTCCCATATAAATGACCCACCCCCCCCCTCTGTTTCAAATCGGAGGGAAGGTCATTTTCCCAGCCAGAAGGTCTCCCAACCAAACGGTCACATTTTTTTCCAAACAGGCTCTTATAACATGGCCTAAGGTATCCTTCCTTTTAGGCACTCTCTGTACGAGGTGTGTTACCGTGCTCTTAAGCAACAGTAAATACTGCTTGTGGGAGCCAGGACACTCCCGGCATGCAGGCGCTCTGGCTGTCTTCACAGTCGCAAAGCTTCTCCGCAATAGTGATTCAAGTTCTATGGAGAGGAAAAAAGGGGATTTGGGGGTAGGTGGCGGTATTTATAGAGAACTGGAGTGGGTGCCAAGAATTTTCTTGTGATTGGGCTTTTGTGGGGGATGTGAGGTTTAGGTCTCTCGTAGGGTTCGTGAAAGAGTCTTTGTATAGTTATGGCTGTCCATGGACAGCCCAACACCTCGGCGGATGCAATAAGGGAAGCCTTTGCATAAGATCCAGCCCTAGAAAGCTACAAGCCAGCCCAATTCCCATTCATGACTTTTTCTTTTTCTTTCAAATCAGGCTCAATTGGGGATATAAACCTCCCTAGCCCCCCTACCAATTGCTGCACTATTTCTACATCCAGCAAATATTTTGGATATAATTCCATGGCCTGAAATTCACACATATAATCGATCACCACCAGCGACGGCAATTCTCACTACGCCAACATAATAGGGAGTTTCAACACCACCTTTTCCAAGACCGACCATGGTGAACAGGTTATGCATTGGCACTCTCCACTGAAGCCAAATAACTGACATTAAGGCTTATGCGCTGACCAGTTCGACCGTGTATGGGATTTGTTTTTAGAAAAAAGTGAGTTCCAGGAGTGGAAGGGTAGGAGAGTGGAGTCGATAAGCCATCTTGTTTTGCTCGGGAATCGGAGAGTGGGAACACAAATTGGGGTAAAAGGTGAGATTCTTTGAAAGAAGGAAATACCACTGCCTACTAGAAGAACTAGTTCCTTGGTGATGGGTAGCCTGTGCGATTAGGCAGGGGAGGAAACTCTCGCTGTTATAGGCTTGTACTTGTACAGCGAATTCCTTTCTCAACAAGATCTGACGATCGCCAACGCCATTAGATCTATACTGAAGTAATTAGGTAACTTAGGAGGGACATCTGTAATGACCTACGCTTAGCATTTCAAGAAGGGAAGATGGAGTTTGGCCGTAGAAGGTTATGAATTCTAAATTTCATGGGAATATTGAGGATTTCTATTCCTTCGCTCCAAGGCTTTTCATCTGTGTCGATGCCTTGGATGAATATTTACCCATGCACCTTCCAGAGCTTCTGGAATCTCTGAGGGATATTGTTCAGGAGTCTCCTACCCCCAGAATATTCCTCACTGGGAGGTTCGATATCAAGGAAGATATTCAGAGATATTTCACCAAGGCGGTTGTGATACCCATCAACCCTAACATGCATGATATCAGGAATTGTCTGGAGAAAAGGTTAGACAGGGATTTCGAGTGAGAGGCCATGGGCAATAATTTATGGATAGATATTGTGATAGTTGCCCTGGCAATTATATTTGCGTAGGACAATTTCGCATTTTTGAAATACTAACAATAGTATAAATGAGTTTCGCCTTATGCAGGAACGGAAGTAGGCATGTGGTGAGCAGCCTAAAATCAGAGTTCTCCAACAATAAAGATGCTTTGATAACGAGAGAACATTAATCTAGAGTAGATAGTCACTGGATATGGCCTCACATCACTTCTGTGGCAGGCTAGGAACTAAGTTACCATAGGGGAGTAGTGAAGATTTTTTTAGAATGACGCAGTACCAATCCTGACGCATTAGGTTGCAGCTGCCAGACGTCCCTCCTACCCTGTACCGGGAAGGGGGGCTGGTGCAAGGTAGAGGTTGGGTTCTGCACTGACCACATAGGCACCAACATCAGAGACCTCAAAGGCCAATCTGCGTTCCTATTGCTGGAGTACGATGAGAAACCTAGATCTGTTACAGGGTAGCTAACACGGTAGGATTCCGGGCTAACTAGGCCGAGGATATTCGAGACAACGGATTATAGGTCAGGAAGGCTCAAGAAGAATTGTTCGATAAAGTAATAAAAGAATATCGTAATAACTTATAATATTGTTAAGGTCTCTTCTCCGTTGCTTGATGATGTTCTCAATCATCGGGGAGAGCCCTACTATTTATACTAATGTTCACGCTACTTTGACTTCTCTAGTAAAGAAGTATCTTTCTAAGGATTCAGTTCGTCAGGACAAAGTGCGAACACTGTTTGACCCTGAATCTTGCCCAGCTTGACTCTGAGAATCTCCCGACTGCTATTTCTTCTGAGGGTGTCCCCACTCCACCAGTAGTCAGTCTTCGATCTCTTCGTCCTTATAGACTATAATGGAATATGCAGTCTAAATGTCTACATACCAATAGTATCATGAGTATGGAGTGATCAAGTCCGATACTCATCTATCAATGCATAATGCGTATGCATTAGTAAGAGTAGAGAACTGGTTCTCTAATCATCGTTCCAATCAGTTAGCCATATCTTGAAACGTGAACTCTTTGAGGTTCCTAAGTAGTCTCCCAGATGCCTACGGGAAGTCCCTACTCAGGAAGCTTGGGTTCGGATATATGCTCTCCCCTATGGTGGCATATACCTCGCGCATAATTATGCAAGCTATTCCCGCTAGGGTAATAAGATCGTTGGGCCTCGATAACCCTCTTCTGACTCTGCAAGTAGGAGTCCTCAACCTAATTACCCAGTGGTCTCAACCTCTGCTTGCCTGGCCCCTAAAGCTCTTGTGTCCTCCACGGAAAACCGACACCAATCCTAACACTCAATCAATCCTCACATTGTCCTCTACCGGCGCTCTGTGATTACTTCTCCTGTTATCTTTTCACTTTTCTCCTGCTTCACCAGACATATTCTTCTTTTGTAAATACATCCAGAGTGTGCAATTGGCTCAGGCAAGACCCCCATAAATTTATATACAAATATGCATCGTGAAGAGCATTTTTCTAGTTTCAACTGGCTGGCGACTTTTTCTTTTTATATACTTTTTGTTGTTCTTTTGTTCGCATTTTCCTTCATTGGAGTTCTCTTACCCGACCCCATGGCGTGATTCTGGTTCTGCGCTCATATTATTCGCTATTTTGGCATGGTAGGTTTCAGGAGGTTCTTATAGTCTCTTAAGAGATACGCATGGCTATAAAGGTATTTACTGTAACATTTCTTAGGATTGGGAGAAATAAATATGTAATCTCTGAAACCTTTTTCGTAAACCAGTTGAAAAATACTGGTAAGTACGCTTGGAATTTCCCCAGTGCTCTAGACATATCGCAACGTAATAAATCCACCCAAGCGTCTTTCAGACCTGATATCCAAAAACTAACAAAATATACCCCAACAAGTCTACAACGGTTGATGTTAGTTGGAGAAGCTGCAGCACCACGTCAAGGTGCCAATCACGCTGGGGTCCCACGAGCCATACGCTGATTAGCCAACCCAAGTTGGACGGATGATAGCCAAACCGTGTTAGAGCCTGTTCAAGTTTGGCTACACTGGTTCCGTTCTGTTCTCGCATGCAATGATCTCCCCGCTCTTCTGTTAGAAAATAAAGAGAAGGTCATTTTCCAACTGGCAGCCGAAAAGGTCGCCCAACGGAAAGGTCCCATTTTTGCCAAACAGGCTCTTATAACATGGCCTAAAGTATCCTTCCTTTCAGGCACTCTCCGTAGGAGGTGTGTTACCGTTCTCTTGAGGAACAGTAAATACTGCTCGTGGGAGCCAGGAGACTCCCGACAGGCAGGCGCCCTGGCTGTTGTCAGAGTCGCAAAGCTCCTCTGTAACAGTGATGCAAATTCCATGGAGAGGAAAGAAGAGGATTTGGGGGGAGGTGGCAGTATTTATAGAGAACCGGAGTGGATGCCAAGAATTTTCACGTGCTGGGATTTGGTGGGAAATCCGAGGTTTAGGTCTCTACTAGGGTTCGTGAAAGAGTTTTGGTATTGTTACAGCTGTCCATGCATAGCACAACACCTCTGTGGACGCAATAAGGGACGTCTTGGCAAGATCTAGCTTTAGAAAGCTACAAGCTAGTCTAGTTCCCATGCGTGGCTTTTTTTTATATTTCTTTTTCAAATTAGGCTCCTTTGGGGATATAAACCTCCCTAGCCTTCCTACTACTCGCTGCGTTATTTCTACATCTAGCCAATATTTTGGATAGAATTCTATAGCTCGAACTTCACATATGCAATCGATCAGTATCAGAGACGGCAATGCTCACTGTGGCTAATAGGGAGTTTGAACACCACCTCTTAAAGTCTGACGAGGATGCACTGATTATGCATTGGATCTCCACTAGAGCCAAATAACCAATACCAAGGTGGGCACACTTACTGGTTCGACGGTGCAGGGGATTGGCTTTCCACAATCAGCGAATTTTGGGAATGGAAGGGGAGTGAGGGCGGAGTTAATAAGGCATCTTGTTTTGCTCCGGGAATTCAGGAGGGGGCAAGATATATCGCAGGTAAGAAGGATTCTTTGAAAGAAACGAATACCACTGATGACTAGAAAAACAAGTGCCTTGGTGGCCGACAGCCTGTGCGATTAGGCAAAGAAGGAAATCGCCACTAGTGCAGGCTTATATCATACTACCACTTCCTTTCCCAACAGGAGCATACCATCACCAATGCCAGGGCGCTATCGTGAAGCAGCTAGTAGGCAGAGGGGGCATCTCTGATGACCTATACCATGTGTTTCCAGAAGGGAGGACGGAGTACGGCGGTAGTAGGCTCCGACTTGTTGATCTCATGCGAATGTTGAGGACTGCTATTGGACCGCTACCCCAGGCTTTCGTCTGTGTAGATACCTTAGACTAATGTTTACCAAAGCAGGTGGCATAGCTTCTCGGATCTCTGAGATTTTGTCGTGCTAGGTGTGCAAGGCTAGCCTCAAAGGTTGTGTGAAGCTAATAGTAGCTAAACAAAGGATCACATGAAGGCGTGTAACGAATTGTGGTGATTGTGTTCCTAAATGAGGGGTAATAGTAAAGTATATCGTGAGCAGCTGGAAAGGGTCTATGTACAACATTATGTTCATAAGTTAGATTTATGGAGGTTCTTATAGATTCCTGAGAGATACACATGTCTTTAAAGGTACTTATAGTATCATTTCATACAATTGAGATGAGATCAATATATAACCTCTATCACCTCTCTTGTTAGACCATCAGAGAAATGCCACTAAGTATTCTTTAAATTACCAACGAGCTCTACAAACATTGTAATCTACGCCCATAAAATCTAAACAACCTTCATAGTACTAATAAATCAACCCAACTGCCCTCCAGACCAGACATCTCAAAACAAAAAAAATATGCCTCACCAAATTTACGATAGTTGATCTTAGTTTGAAAGCCCCAGTACCAGGTCAAGGTGTCAACCACGCTGGGGTCCCACAAGCCATCAACTGATTAGCCAACATGAGGTGGACAGATGATAGCTGAACCATGGTAGAGCCTGTTTGGATATAACTGTTCCGTTCTATTCTTCCAAACAAATGACGCCCTGCTTCCATCTCACAATTGAGGGAAAGTCATTTTCCCAGCCGAAAAAGTAGCCCAACGGAATGGTCCCATTTTTTTCCAAACAGGCCCTTATACCATGGCCGAAAGTATCCTTCCTGTCAGGCACCCTCTGTAGGAGGTGTGTTACCGTGCTCTTGAGCAACGGTAAATACTGCTCGTGGGAGCCAGGACACACCCGGCAGGCAGGGGCTCTGGCTGTCGTGATAGTCGCAAAGCTCCTCCGCAACAGTGATGCAAGTTCCATGGAGAGGAAAGAAGGGAATTTGGGGGGAAGGTGGTGGTATTTATAGAGAATCGGAGGGGGTGCCAAGAAGTTTCTCAAACCAGGGTTTTGTGTGCGATGTGAGATTCAGGTCCCTAGTAGGGTTTATGAAAGAGTCTTGGTATGATATCATAATATTATGGTTACTGCTGTCCATGTATAGCACAATGGACGCAATAGGGGACGTCTTAGCATAAGATTCAGCCTTAGAAAGCTCCAAGCTAGTCTAATCCCTATTTATGTCGTTACCTCCCTCTCAAATTGGGCTCCGCTGGGAATATAAACCTCCCTTGCCCCCTACCAATTGCTGCACTATTTCTACATCCAGCAAATATTTTGGATAGAATTCCATTGCCTGAACTTCACATATCCAATCAACTGGCATCAGCGACGGCAATGCTTACAGTAGCAATATGATAGGGGTTTCACCACCACCTGCTATAGGTCCGATACAGAATTACGGATGATGTATTGGCCTTCGCAACTGGAGACAAATAACGGAGAGCAAGGAGTGAGATCTGATCGGTTAGGCGGTACAGGGGATTGAGTTTTGGAAACAAGCGAGCCCCGAGAATGGAAGGGTAGTGAGTGCCGAGCTGCTAAGGGCTTGTTTTGCTCCGGGAACCCGGGAGTGGGAAGACAAGTTTGGGGTAAAAGGCGGGATTCTTTGAAAGAAGGAAATACCACTAACCACTAGAAAACTAGTTCCTTAGTGATCAACAGCCTGTGCGATTAGGCAAAGGAGGAAGCTATAGCTGTTGGAGGTTTGTACAGCCACTTCCTTTCTCAACAAGAGCAGACCCTCATCAACGCAATGAGCGCTATACTGGAGTCATTAGATGACCCACGAGGGATATCCGTAATGACCCACGGTTAGCATTTCGGGAAGGGAAGATGGAGTTTGGCCGTAGAAGGCAATGAATTCTCGATCTCATGGGAATGTTGAGGATTGCTGTTGCTTCGATGCCCCAGATTTTCATCTTTGTCGATGCCTTGGAATAATATTTACCCTTACACCTGCTAGAGCTTCTCGAATCCCTGAGGGATATTGTTTGAGAGTCTCCTACCACGAGAATATCCCTCACCGGAAGTCCCCATGTCATGGAAGATATTCAGATATACTCCACCAAGGGGGTTGTGATACCAGTCAGCCCTGACAAGGATGATATCCGGAATTATCTAGAGATGAGGTTAGACGTGGACCCCAAGCTAGAAGCGATAAGCAATAATTTACGGGCAGATATTGTGAAAGCTATCCTGGAAAAGATAATCTGATATGTGAGTAGGACCGTTTTGCATTTCCACTCTATTAATGATGTACCCTTACCAACAATTGTGTGCAGGCTCCTCCTGGTTTTTCTCAACATCGGCGCCATTGTAGGAAAGGTAACAATTCGCCAGAGAAGAAACATGAATAGATAACACTTAGTAATGGATTGAGCAATGCCTACACGGCAATCATAAAGTGGCTAAAGGCGCAGAAGGGGCGTAGATTAGTACTCGGGCTGAAGGTCCTGGTGTGGGTGTTGTTTTTGGAACGGCCATTACGAGCATAGGAGCTCTGTCGTGCCTTTGGGGTGAAGATAGGATCTGTGGATCTGGATCAGGGAAGTGTTCTTGTGCTGCTGACACTGCTAGCATCTTGTCTGGGTCTTGTCGCGGTTGAGTTGTCTTTGTCCAGTCCGACTGGTACACTTTACTCTTCAGAAGCATCACTTTCGTGATCCGATCCTATCCCATAGTCCCCACTCAATAATTGCTTAGGTTTGCCTGATATACTTTAATTTTAGATATATGATATCAGGGATCTTTCGCCAACTCTATTATCAGTGCTATGCTCTACCATTGACAGACCCTTTGCCGCTGAACCCATATTCCGAATTTAAAGTATACTATGGTCCGAGAGACCGGATGCATACTGCACAGATCTAGTCTAAAACCTCAACCTATCACGGAGGCAAGGTCAAAAAATAAAATATTTAACAGACAGGGTGTTGGGTATATTATCTTCCATTGTCCTTAAACAATATCTCTGCTTTCCATATCATTCCTGTATATTTGATTGCATTTCTTTATGTGATAGGATTGTTTTGGTTGGGCATGGACTATTCGGCGGTTATCTCTTACAAGTTGGATATCTTTCTACTATCAGGTTTGGGGTGGTATATCGGCCTGGGGTTGGTGATGCCTTTTGGGCTGAAGGGGAAGCAGTCTTCTCATGAGATATTAGGTCACTGGTGTGTGTTTGGCCGTGGCACATTCTTTTTGTTTATCGTAAGTTATTGAAGTTGTTTGAGGTGAAACTACCAAAAACAGCACTGTCCTTCTCATGGATATTTGAGCTTACTCCAACACAGGTATTATTTCTGCTAGTGTTCGGATAATAAGATACGTTTCTGGGCCCGAGTGCGTTACACCGTTGGTATTATACTACAAGTTACGGGCATATAGTACCCGAACACTAGCCAGCAGTCCCACCGTAAAATTTGGCAGGGATTGACCCAAGGGCATTACTAACCCTAGACCTACCCCCTAGCAAAAAAAGTGGTTCGCCGAGCATTTTTTAATGCTCGACTACTCCACTGCCCCCCGGATTCGAACTTATGATGGTCCCTGTTTCAAATTAGCCGACCAGTCTCCTAAGCCATTAGACCATAGGAACTGGCCGACAATACTCTTTCTTCTTGATCTTTTGACTGCTTCTTCAGAAAATAGACAGTTCAGGCGCCTGATACTTTATCTTTAGTAAAAAAGAGGCATCGGTATAAAATCATAGTACTCTCTCATGATATCGATAGGACGAGGAACGGGGGGTTCCAGTTTATACCTGTGATCTGCCTCCGAAACACGCTCTCTTTCTCAGAGGACACATATTCTCCGAATTCCATGGTTAGTATCCTCGTTGTAACTATTCGTTGGCATAGGAAAGGGCATGGATAAAACTTTTGTACGGTAAATTATCTCTGAGTATCTGACCGCCTGTACAAAATTCGGACTCAAGTGTTCGGATTCTATATGCCTGTAACTTATATACGGCAAATTACCATGAATCATACCGGGAAGGTAAAATACCGAAGAACGGCATCCCACTTTAAATTCTGATGTTAGGTGATCCTGTCGTCCACCTTATAAGTTCGCATCAAATTGAGGTAGTCTATACTCTAGCCTTTGATGCTTACTCCAGTGTGACGAATATTTGGTATGTACTTAAAAAAGCTCATACAAAGATGGAATACACTGGATATAACTTCTCTTCTCCTCTTATTTCCTTATCATCGATTTTGCAAAGGACTTCAGTGCTGGAACATTTCTAGGGTTTATCTTGTAGGGATGCTTCTATGAAATTAGCCTTTGGAAAAGAGAAGGGAATGAGAAGGTTGAAGAACTGATAGAAAGACACAACTCCTACAAAATATCAGCTAGGGTAGGTGTTCTTGGAAATGATATGGATATCATTCTGCTCGTAAGATACAAGATTATAATTCGAATCTTCAAGGCGGTTTGAAAAAGGAACCTGGTAACCCTACCATACGTTACTGTATGGTACAATATTTCCTTGTATAGTGAGCCTCGGGCACTATTAGCACTGACTCGAAAGGGGTTTAAGCTATCGTTTAAAATCCCACAATCCATAAAATATGAGCTAATTAACGGTGAATTCTGGCTATGCGGGGGGGCCTGCATCATAGGGAAACGTTTTAACTTTACTTCAGCGTACCATTCTAAGTTAATCCTTATCGTTCAACGGTTTATCTCTCCTCTCAAATACCTCTTTCAGCTCTCTATGATCTTTCAAACCAGGTACCAGTTTGGACTAATTAGTGCTCTCTTTTATTGTTCTTGTTATTCTTCTCATATGATTTTCTTGAAGGTCTTTGTTTTCTGGATTCCTTCTAGTAGAGGAATTCATGTGGTAATGGCGGGACTGAACTACTTCGCTACAGGGCTGGGCTACACCTTTCTTGTTATCTATACAGATGATAGTTTTCTCTATCAATAATCTTGACTATTAGCTATCACCACTTCTCTACCTGAACGAGAGCGCATTGCTACACTAATCCATGATTGTATGCCGAGTGAGATATCATGATCACAATTCACCGGCTTCCTCCTAACGAGGACTAAATGCTAAGGGGAGTATCCTCACCGGGACTGAATGAACTACAGTTCAAAGTTGGCTCTTGGCTTGCATATAGGGCTGATTAACTGCTATCATATTGTGGAAGTTCACCTCGCTCCTATGCGGGGGTAGGGGTTTAGCTAAAGCTTTAAACTCCTCACTACTATCCATAAAGCTTTCCTAGAACTCCTCTGTGTGAAGCTTAAAGACTCACTGCGGCTAAAGATGATGAGTGCTAGCCCTCGCCTAGCTGCACTTTGAACCTACAGATTCACAATGCATCTGCCAAGGGCTTTGATGATGATCGCGATAACGGTGCGGTGCCCTCGAACGATGACCTATGCCACAAAGCTAGTGCGCCCCTCAGCTAGCACCAATCCTCTATAAATTGAGCCAAAGCTCCTCTCCTCCTCTCCTCTCCTCCTCTCCTTCCTTCCTCACCCGCAAACATCAGCTCCACAGCTTCATCCAAACAACCATCTCAACCATCTCTTTCCTCCACTTCGTCAAACCACTTCCAAATATCAAATATCAAAATCGTCAAACACCTAAACAAAATGTTCATCTCAAAGATCACCTTCCTCCTTCTTTCCCTCTTGGCCTTTACATTGCCCGCTCTTTCCCTCCCCGTTGAAGACCAACCCGAATTTCAAACCATGGCCACTCCCGAAGACATCGCAGCGCTCGCAATCATCAACGACCCGACCCCAAAATTCTTTGCAAACGTCACAGTCACGGACGGGATCACCTCGCAGAACATCACAGCGCAAGTCAGCTACACCTGCGACACAACCGACGGATCCCCAAGCGTACACTGGCTCCGCGAGCTTTCCGGACGGCTTCGCGGTGAATTCAAGCATCGGGAATGCATGCAGAAGAACATGTGGGGAAGCAAGTGTACCAAGCTCATTGAGATGGGCGACGCAGCGGCTAGCATTTGCGGAGATTATTTCCGGTGGGTGTCTTGCGACTATGTTGGAGAGGCAGGGTTTTGGATCACGGATCATTGTGCTTGGAAAGGACTGGCCGGGGGGAGATTCTTTTTAGAAGATGGAAAGGGGACTAAGCTTGCATTTCATAAGAGCTAAGAGGGGATACTGGAATGTGCAAAATGAAAAAAAAAAAAGTGGTGAAATTGGAGGTTTTCATGTAACTAGTTGTTTGAAAATATGAACTACTAGTATTCAATCGTGTCTTGTTTCCCAGAGCTTGTGAAAATTTACCTATCTCGGCGTGATCATATGGCCAGAGATTGGGGTTCAGAGATGAGCATAGTGATATTGGTCTTTTATTTATCAGTAAAGGTCTCCGATGCCACGGATCCCGATCATAAACCCCTCCAATGCCACAATATCCCTCCAATGCCACTGCTTATTAAGTATTAAGGATGATGATCGGATAAAATAGAGTGAAAAGATTAACTGGTATGAAATTAAAAATTGAATTGTGCTGTTTCTCATCAAGCAGAATTTACGAGCAATAGTGACCAACTTGACACCAAACAGCCGAGAACCTACCAGCACCTATTTAGGAACAACTTTTATTCCTCTAGGCTACCACACCGTGCAATGTCAGCACTTTCACAATTACCGAGCGGCCCGGCGGCGCCTGGGGCAATTATTCGACAATTTTCAGGACCTTAAGGAATTGATCGAAGATTGGTCAATAAAGGAAAAGTTTTCGTTCCTAGTTGCTGATAAGCACCACCTCCAGACATCCGTCCCGGGCACCTTGGACATGGGAATCCTCTACCTATCGCTGTCCAGGTAGAACCACCACTTACCCGCAGGCCCCGTGGATGTCCACGGAAAGCACGACTCCGGGTTGGAGAGGTTATGCAAAGGCAGCAAAACAATAATCCCCGACCTCCCCCACACTGCTCCACCTGTGGTGCCATTGGACATAACTCTGCAACTTGCCGTAATGCTCATAGTTAATCTAATTCTTCTTTCTCGCTCTTTTAATTTTTTTTAATTTTTTTAATTTCTAATTTTTAATTTAATTTGTATTTTATCCGATCATCATCCTTAATACTTAATAAGCAGTGGCATTGGAGGGATATTGTGGCATTGGAGGGGTTTATGATCGGGATCCGTGGCATCGGAGACCTTTACTGTTTATTTATTTAGGAGTTTAGGAAGCGGATTGATATTGGGTGTTTGTGCGGAGAGGGATGATATAGTGGCCTGAGGATGGACACCGGAAATGGGCTCGGGCATCCCGTTCAACGTGTCCGTTCCTAACATGTTCCTAACATTCTAAGGGGACGGGTGGAGCAACATATAGATATCTAGAATATACTGTAGATGGTGTTATAGAATGAGATATTGAATGCTTGTTACACATCTTCGACTGGTGGCGAAAGCCCAGTGAACAAACAAACAGTGGATGGTCATTTTTCCGAGTGAGATCTTATGGCCACCAACCTCTCTGTTCGTACTGCACACGGGATGTCGGACCATCTGAAATCCCCGCAACCAAAAATAAAATAATAAAAAAACATTCATTGAGCTCTTCCATAATATGTAAAATTCAAAGGAGCCACCGCTGCTGCCACTAAAACTAATATAGATAAAATATTCCCATGACTAACCACACTGAAAAACTACCTAGCAAACACGCACAGGCGGAAAAAAGGGCAAGAAATCCGACCTTAACAAAACGCCGTAGTACAATGCAAGGAGAGGAAGAATAATAAAAAAACTAATACTGCTATTACTATTTCCCAAACAATTTCTTCAAACCCTCGGGTCTTTTCTTCGTAGGTGAGAACTCATTATTGAACGCTGATACACTAGGCACTAACAAACTCGTGCCCTCCGCGAATGCACTGGCCAAGCCTCCTTCTCCAGCGTTCTTCCCATTCTTTCTCTTCTTCCCCCCCGCTGTCGCTGCCGTCGCTTGTGGAGCAGGCGGCTCCTGACTCTCGGTCAAAGGTGCAAGCATAAGTCTTCCGCTACCATCGTCTTCGGTGAATAGGGTCTTTGCGGCGGCGGGTTTCCGCTTCCGTGGTTTCGGCTTTGGCTTTTCCACCTTTTCCGCTGTTATTACTTCGGGAATGTCGGGCTGGGCGGCGGGGTTTTTAGCTTTGCGCTTTCGGCTTGCCCCGGCGAGGAGGATTTTGGTGGGTTCTTTGGATTCGATTACGGCTGGGATCATGGTTGTTTCGCCGGCTTCTGGGGCATCTGCTTCGCTGGTTACAGCTGCTGCAGTTGTGGTGGCCGTGGTTGAGATAGTAGTGGTGTTAGCAACTGAGGTATCCGCCGCGGCGGTCTGGCGCTTCAAGAATGGGGTTATGCTAAACTCTGAAGTCTTCGGTGGAGTCTTGCGCGGCCGTTTGGCCGAGAGCTCGAGGTCCTCCATGGTTAAGGTTGAAGCACGCTTTTTGGGGTTCTTTGTGGCTGTTGATGCTGTTGCTGAGGATGTGCTTGTCTTTGCCGCGGTAGCAGCAGGTGCTGGCGCTGGCGCAGAGGCGGCGGAAGCTTTTGAAGCAGCGAGCTTGTTTCGAGTGCTTTCGAGCTTTGACTCGAGGACTTCATGCTTGGCTTCCCAGTCTTCTTTAGACTTGGCGAGGTCTTTTTCGGCCTTTTCGCGGGCCTTTGTTTCCTTGCGGAGCGCAGCTTTGAGGTCCGCAATCTCCTGGGATCTGCGTTTACCGTCTTCTTCTGCCTCGGTAGTGGCGGATTCACTGGCCTTCTTAAGGGCTGCTTGCGTTTTTTCCAGCTCTGAGCGTAGGGTGACAATCTCTTGCTGAAGCGATTGGTTTTCTGCAGCAGTTGTTTGTCGTTGGCTCTGCGAGTCGAGTCGGAGGGTGGAAACTTCTTGTTGGAGGGATTGGCGTTCCGCGACGTTTTCCCTGTGCTTCTCTTCCCACTCCGTCAACTGCGCTTTTAAGGCATTAGTGCTCTTCTTGTAAGCCTCAAGATCCTCCTTGCGCTTCGATAGCTCGCCATCTATAGTGGACTTCTTCGCGGTAGCCTGCAAGAGCTCATCTTCCAAATGGAGTATACGCTCCTGCAGCGTTTTCTTCGCACCGAGCGCTTCCTCTAGCGATGCTCGCAGAGCTGCAACCTCAGCCTCTTGCTGTTTCTGTTCGCCGACAAGGCTCCGTTGGTATTTCTCCTAGATCATAACAAATGGTCAACCACAAACCAATGAGGAGGAATGAAGCAAGAGAATCAAACCTGCAACTCTTTATTCTTGACCTTATACTTAGCGACCGCGTCCTCATGCCATCGCAAGGACGCGTATGCCTCCTTCAGTGCTGTTTCTACCTGTTCAAAGTAATCCTTGTCCTCGGAATACTCTTGATACAGCTTCTCATACCGAGCTTCCAGGATTATCAATTGCGCGCGGACCTTCCGTTGCCCTTCGTCTGCCTCGATGACGAGAGTTTCGGCGCACGCCTCACGGTAGGCAAGGAGAGCATTGGAGGTCGCGACCTTCCGTCGAGCCTGTTAGAGGCGGCGGTCAGTTTTGATACTGGATGAAGAAGGGAGGAAGTAGGACATAGGCTTACATCCTCGAGTTCGAAAAGGGTGTCTGGGTCGGACATTGTGATTGTTTTACAATATTATGCGAGGGTAATGAGAGGGCTACAATCTCAGTAAGGATTGTAGATGTTGGGAGAGGGTGCCGTAGGTATATATAGTAGAGACAGGGCAGGAAGAATAAGGAATAGAGAAATAGAGGTTTTGGGCAGGGAAACGCGAAGGGAGGCTGGCTGTCAGCAAACGGGCAGCAGAATAGCGTAGTGCAAATGTCTTACGAGCAAGCCACACCTTTGCAGTTTAGCCACGGTTAACTTCTTGATGTAACCGAGAATGGAAAGATTAGGGGCAATTTCTACTGAACACATTGCCTGAACCTTTCCACAAAGCCGCAAGCGAATCTTTTGTGCCTTCACTATCCACCAATACCTTAGGAACATCATAACCTCATACAATTCACGGCCCTTACACGGAAAGGGCGTGTTGATTTTCTCTCCACAAACACCACCGCCAAATATGCGCTCCCTCGCACTGATTGCGGGACTATTGTCTCTGAGTTCTTCACTTCTCTCAACTGCGCTTGCAGACCCCAAGCTCTCAAAGTTCACTTCACTCACGGCTGGATCGAAATTGAAGGGCATTGTGAAGCTTAACGACGCTCTCTTCACAGAATTAACCACCGCTCCACGGAGTTACTCTGCGGTAGTGTTACTCACGGCGTTGGATCAGAGGTTTAGCTGTGACCTGTGTCAAGAGTTTCAGCCGGAGTATGAATTACTGGCGAAGAGTTGGATCGCGAAGCACAAGTCTAGCGATGGGTTGTTTTTCGGAGAGCTGGACTTTGCAGATGCTAAGGCTACTTTCCAGAAGGTTTGTTGGTTATACTCTAGTCTAGTTGTGGTAGATTGGGCTTACGCTGAGCTTGTTTAGCTGCAATTGACGACTGCTCCCATCTTGTACCTGTTCCCTCCGACCACTGGAGATAATGTTGATGTCGCACATATTGAGACACCATATCAGTTCGACTTCACTCAACAGTAACCAACCACTTTGCCTTGCCTTACCAACGATTGAACGAGCTAACGTTGTATTAGTGGTGTTCCCGCCGAGGCAGTCGCCCACTTCATCAGCCAACACACCGCACATAAACCCCCGGTTTCTCGTCCGTTCGACTACGTAAAATTTGGTGGCATGGCCGGCGCTCTGTTGGTCGCTATTACAATTGTCAGCATCGCCTTCTCCATTATCAAGCCCATCATTTACAGTCGCAATCTCTGGGCAGCCATCTCCCTTATCGCTGTCCTCTTGTTCACCAGCGGCCACATGTTCAACCACATCCGCCACGTCCCATACGTTGTTAACGACGGGCGCGGCGGTGTCTCCTATGTCGCTTCTGGATACAGCAATCAATATGGCTTGGAAACTCAGATTGTAGCTATTATTTGTATGTTTACCCGTTTCTACCCTTCACTCACCGTTTAGACCATGGCTAATTAGTATAGACGCCCTCTTGGCATTCGCTACTATTTCATTGGCAATGAAGACTCCCCGCATCGAAGACCCTGCCCGACAGAAGGCCGCAATCCTAATCTGGAATGCTATCCTCTTGGTCGGGTTCAGCTTCCTCATGAACCTCTTCAAGCAAAAGAACGGAAGTTATCCTTTCTTCTTGCCACCTCTATTTTAAAAATTGTAGTGCATTCCTTCTTAAACCATAGATTAGGGTGCGGAAAACTAGGGCTGGAAGTAAAAGTAAAGGAAGTGTATTTCTATCATATTGGGTATCTGGAACTTGAAGGAACCGAAGGAGGGCGAAGGAGCGAGAGGAAAGGTTTCCCTTCACGTTTGCCATGAATTTAAATGGAACGGAAGGAATGGGATGGGCAGGAGGCGTGATACCACTTTGAGGTTCATCAAAAAAAAAATTTTAAAAAAATGCAAAGCGCCGGCATGAAACAGACGCGTCAACACATGACCTCTCACTCGCTTTTCCACTTTGCCAAGCTTCACTCCATCCAATCAGCGTAAAATCCGGGTAACAAACTCCTATATTTATCTAGTCCCCCACCACACGGACTACCATGCTAACCACCACCGCCTCACCGCTCCCTCCCCCACCAACCACCCTCCCTTTTGTTGTCTTATCAGGCAACAGCAATTTCCACCTTCACCACAACCATATTGTACATACTGTGATGATGATGCCTTGATGCCAATAAACAACATCTACCACTACCCCCGAGTTGATCTCTATCCGTTCATCCATCCATCCACCAATTGACACCAGCTGCGTTCTACTTTGTATCTACCTTTACTCACTCCATAAAGAGAGGGATTCACTCGGAACGCGGAGATCGACAATTGCCTGGCCTGAACATCCTCATTATACCCAGTTTTCATTACTGTTGAATTGGGGTTGGTGTTTTTGCCTACATTCTCGGTTGGTTGGTCTTGGTTATTCTCGCATTGGGGGGTTGTGCGCAGGGAGTAGTACTAGTGCTTCTACATACATGAGAGTGCCTTCCTACGTTTCCTTGTGCAAGGATCTCTGGGGGAGTGAGGAGTATGGGCGCACTTTAGTGGACCACCATCTCTCCACACTTGTTAAGGAAGTTAGACTTATCTGATGTTCTAGGCGGCGGCTCTCGAAGACCACAAACGTTAGACCAAATAAGAAATAAGGTGCCGCGCGGGTTACGGAATGTTCTTAAGGGCTTATGTATGCTAGTATGATATCATAGCCTTAAACTATCAACCAATAAACAGAGTAGAGGGGCCCTAGCGCGAGGTTCAATTATTCCAGTTCTTACAGTGCGTCCAGTGTGCCACCATAACGCGATCTGTATAGAAGTGGTCATGATAGCTACGGGGTTTCAAAGACTTTTTTTTACTCAACCCAGAGCCAAAGTCTCAAGGTAACGTAGAGCAAAATAAAAACAAAAACTACTTATCCTCACTGCGCGCGCACGATAAGTAGACCCCGCAACAACAACAACACGGAGAAAAGAGCGCCAAAAAGCCCTCAAATATCCTTCCTCTATTCTCTGTGGTACCGTAAAAACCCGCTGTATCCACTATCGGGGATCGGGCTCTTGACTTTCGCAATCCGAGGCGGCACCCTGTGAAGGAGTAGCGCTTTCCACACAAAGTATAGCTTGGGCAGGCGGAGCTTGCTGGATCTCATTAACTGGTATTCGTTATTTTGTTGATTTGCTATGCTAGGTCTATTGTGGTTTGGTGCTGTAGTACAGTTGAGATCTTCGATAGTTGATAAGGTACAGCGGGTTTCTACGGTATGGTAGCGCTTACCTGCACAGTACTGCAGGGAGGGAGGAACCTTTGCCCCGCCCTCCCACTAGCTACAAAGCTCACGCCCGTTACGCTTGGGGGATTTGCACTCGCAGTGGTGCACACGCACCTAGGGCAATAATTTTGTTCCGGGAGACCTAGCATGAAAGACTCGAACATTTGGCACCCGTATCAATATAAGAGCAATAGCACGCTGTCAACAGCTCCGGCGGCGGCGTTTGTCAGGTGTATGATGTCGAGATTGTGGGAGGGGGGATTATCTATGTCCAAATGTTCGGAGCTAGCGGAGGGAGGCTGGGTTGTCTTGGGGATGCTCATAGCCTCATACTGGGTGTGACTGTAGGCCTCGTGGAATGGAGGCGAGTGTGTAGATTTGGTAGAGAATTTTCAGAGTAAATAAGCCTATTGCACGAACTCTGTTGGGTTTTTTTTCCAACCTTTTGTATTCTTTCTTCTTCTTTCCCCTTTGTAGCCGCTAGAATCGCATTGAGTCCTAGATTTTTATATTTCACCTGGGAGGGCGCCTGGCATTGTTAACTGTATTTTCTGTTTTTTTCTTTTTCTTTTTTTCTTCCTTTCTTTTTATTTAGTGCTCCCAACTTGGCTTGCTCTATTGTTTCCTACCGGACTTTCTGGTTACTTCCTCTTTATTGAAAAAAAATGTGCTACTAGTAGCGGGTGAGGGGCTGCATGTGGTGGTGGATCCCTAAGGGGAACCTTCTGAGCGTCTGGGGCGGTGGTGGTGTTGAATATCCCGCTCAGAGCTGGTTCTGCATCTTTATTGAATATAAACAAGGACTCTGGGGGATCTACGGTAGGGGGCTCTGCTGTCATATCCTCCCCTGGAGTGCTTGGGATTCTGCCTATTCTAGGTAGATATCTACTAGCAATGCTCGACTTTTCCAGAGGGGTTCCCCGAACGTGATTATCACTCAAGAGTGAATACGAGGCTCTTCTCTTATCAATTCCTCCTTGGAATTTACTATCGGATTTCCATGTGAGGATGTTAGCAATTCATACCACTGATGAAAGCGCACACATCATAGTCTGTAGTGGTGTGTTGATGTCTATTTCTTTTGAATAACTAGTTATATGAAACCCCCTCTTTTTCAACCGCCTTTTTATTTTTCGGGTTCCCCCACTCCAGTATTCACCCCCCCCTAGTTCTTATGATATCATATGCAAGCCTCGTACCCGCTCCATCGTCTGACAAGAATCTCCCGCCAGACAGCCCATTCCAAGCACAACGATCCGTGATCCGGAACCCTCCCTCCCCAACAGTGTCGCAATATATCCACCTGAAATAATCCCCGCAAATGCTAGCCGCTGCGTCGCCCATACCAATGAGCTTGGTACACTTGCTTCCCCACATGTTTTTCTGCATGCATTCCCGATGCTTGAATTCACCGCGAAGCCGTCCGGAAAGCTCGCGGAGCCGGTGTACGCTTGGGGATCCGGCGGCTGTGTCGCAGGTGTGGCTTCATTACACCGTGGTGTTCTGTGAGGTGACACCGTCCGTGATTGTGATGTTTGCGAGGGATTTTGGGGTCGGGTCGTTGATGATTGCGAGCGCTGCGAGGTCTTCGGGTGTGGCCATGGTTTGAAATTCGGGTTGGTCTTCAACGGGGAGGGCAAGAGCGGGCAATGTAAAGGCTAAGAGGGAAAGAATGAGGAAGGTGATCTTTGAGATGAACATTTCTTTAGGCGTTTGACGATTTTGATATTTGATTTTTGAAAGTGGTTTGACAAAGTGGAGGAAAGAGATGGTTGAGATGGTTGTTTGGATGAAGCTGTGGAGCTGATGTTTGCGGGTGAGGAAGGAAGGAGAGGAGGAGAGGAGAGGAGCTTTGGCTCAATTTATAGAAGATTTGGTGATAGTTGAGGGGCGTATCATACTGGCCTTGTGCCATAGGTCATCGTTTGGGGGCACTGTACCTTTATCACGATCAAATTCATCCACCAAAGCCCCAGGTAGATGCATCGTGAATCTGTGGGTTTAAAGCGCAACTATGTAAGGACTAATATGTATCAGTTTAACCGCGGTATAAGAAGTCTTTGAGCCTTAAATAGAGGAGCATGGGTCTGACATCAGTTTACAGATCTAAGTTGTTGAAGATTTGATATTAGCAAAGCGGTCAACAGGTTATAAAAAGACGCGTGGAGAATTGTGTTTGTGCTCACGGTTGTCGTTTACCATCGGAAGGAGCCAGTGTTCGCATTTAGTAAAGCATGGAGCCGAGAACTCAGTGCCAGAAAACAACTTTGTGATTTCCATGTATCAGAGCTCCGAACCCGGTGGTTAAATCACGCAGGGTCACTCGTACTCTTAGTCAGTCAGTGACCCTTAGAAATCGGTGGAATATGTCTCAGTCTGGAGGCTTGGTAATTTATTTCCAGTTAGGGCAGGGTACTTTGCAGGCTTAATTTATCTCTAGTTAAGGAAGGATACCTTCCAAGCCCCGTCATATCTTTAACAAGATCTCTTGGGACCAGCACCTGACTGACTATGCAATAGGAATGTGTCTGGGTCAAGATCCAAAGTGAACCCTTGTGTATCTCTCATAGCGCTACTAACAGAGCGACAACAGAGCCAATATATGCGGGTATCCTACCCCAGCGTAGCCTCACAATTTGCACCATTCTAACGTTCTAGACAGGTTCTAGTATCCTCGGTTCCAGGAATCTACTCGTGATACTGTGGTGTTTGTGAAGCGGACTGTTATTTCATGCTGCCAAAGTAGAGGTACTGCGATTAGCCATTGGAGAGAAAGCAAGTATCCATAATCGCGAGTGGTCTCAAAGCGGTAGTGGAGTAATTATTTTAAGCGGGGTGCTCACCCAAGGCGGTCGGACCACTAGGGAGCGGGAGCACTGGTCCGGCGGGTATGGTATGCACCGCGCGGAGGTTGCTGGTTTTCTTAGCCTCAGTAGAGAGCTCGGGAGTATAATAAGTGTGAGAATCACCGCGGTTTGTAGATCGTTGGGGGGGGTGCTTGGGAAGGGAGTTCGGGATACCATAGACGGCGCATAGGTATTAGAACCAAATGATGGGATATTCTGCATGGGTGGCGCGGTGGGTTGTATTGTCGCAGGGATTTTTCTAATAATTGTTTGTGGGAGAGGAGCTAGCTAGGGCACTTCGCGGGAGGGGGGGGCTTCCGGGGAGCTCCCGACTGGGACAAGAACTTGGCCTAGGGATGGGAAGGGGAGGTTTTCCCTAGCTTCTAGGATTGAAGAAGAGGAATGCGTATAATCCGGTTTTGTTTTCACCGCTGTAAGGCTCTCCCGTTAGTAGTTCTCCGCCTCCCGTTTCGGCGCTTCGAGTCTTACCACAAACAGAAGCAGAGTGAGAGCTCACGATGAAATTCTAGGCAGAATAACCGGAAACCTCACAGAAAATCCCTCACGAGAGCGAAGGGGAAAAGAAAAAAATAAATCATGACTGTAGTCAGTAATCAGGGACTCTGCATCCAATTAGGGGAGGGTATTTCCAGGGGAGCTAAAGACAAACTCAGAACCCCCCGCAAGCGGATTCATATATCAGGCATTGCACGGGAGTAGCCCACCTGCCATGGCCGGCCCAGTTTCCCCAAAACTCTCCTTTTACATATCACGGGGGTAGTACTTTCTGGATTTGCTGCGGGACTGGCTGGTTGAGTTGGCTTATCTTGAAATTGTAATATTGTCGGGCGCCAATATGCATGGATTGGCGGTTGTTCCTGTATTTACGAATGAACTTATTGAATCCTTCGCGGGCCTCGGGAAAGCCTTCTTTACTAGTTAGATGTTCTCAACTCTCAAAGGGGAGATATCTGCGGAGCTCTATCTCTTCTAGCATCCTTTGCCCTCCACTCTCCGCAGGGTTTCATGAAAGGGTGTAGAATTAGTTGTTTGACTCTTGATTATGGGATATAAGGGGAGTGCAGAGCCATCCATAAAGCCCACACGATTTCTCGTTTCAATAATTCTTTTGTGGTGTAAGTTAGTTCCAGCCGTCTATACACAACACCTCGATTGATGCAAAGGGGGACGCCTGGGCATAATGTTGGCTCAAAAAAAGATACAATTATGCTTCTAACTCTGACAAATTATATTTTTTTTTTGAAAAAAAAAACTCTCCCACTGCCGTAGTCTGAGAATCTACGAGTTGTTTTTCGTGGTCAATTTTATGCTAAGACATCCCCTGTCGCATCGATCATGCTGTGTACAGTACTAGTACTAGTAGAGGCAACCAGAACCATACCTATGCAATCGTGTGTAACCCATCCTTTATTCCCAGGGTTAGGTTTTTTTCTTCAATGGGAAAATGAAAATTGAAACAAAAAACATTAGCAGGATTTGAACCTGTGCTCACGGAGAAAACAGATTTCTTGTCTGTTGCCCTAACCCCTCGACCACAATTCCCTATTTATTGCATTTTGGCGGCTCATTGAAAACCGGAAACAGGGCATCTGACTCAGATACCCCGACACCAAGAAAGCGCAGAAACCCAGGTCTTGATAAATTAGTATGATGAAAAAGCGAAAACAAAACCTATGATAATAAGAAGTGATGTTTCCTTTTTAAGGAATCTGGTCCTGGAGTACTCTATGACCATGAGAGTACCTTGCCCACAGCATGGCACAACAAGTATTGTTTTAAGATGACCCAGAATACGCTCTCTTTCCAGGTATTGTGATCGCCCGATTGCATTAGCTATGGTTTAGATAGTTTCCGATTTTAATATGTAATACACCACGTTATGATGCTAGGAAAAGAAAGCCTTCTCCCCCACTAACCCAACTAAGCGAATATTCTTGGGAGCTAATTTGCATGGAAGCCCTTCCAAGGCGTTTCCTTCCGCACCAACTTGATAGAACATGACTACGGTTATACTCATCGACGAGTAGAAAATCTACATCGACCTTGCCACGGCAAAGTGTACCTACGGGAATGGCCGCCGGCCGCGGGGAACATCGCCCGGGATTAACGTGGTCTCATCCTTTCTAATATACTTTTTTTTAGTTCATGATCACCATCCATCAGCGTAAAGCGACCTATAATGGCTTGGTTGAGTGGTTCACTACGGACGGCCAGATCGGATGCACGGCTACGACAAGATTCCCGATTGAAGGGCTCCTGATGGAGCCCGTGGAAATAGTACTAACCGGGCTAAAGAGCCGTTAAAGCTTACTATTGTAGCAAGTGCGGGCTAGCGGCTAGAAAATATGGGTGCAACAGTAAAAAAAAGAAAAAGTAAATCAGTGGAAATGATCGCTGTGACTTGTTTCCTAACTCATTATTCAAGGGAAAAGAAACCGCCACAAAAGACCTCTTCACACCCAGTCTTCTTACCTAGCCAAACCAATAAGGGCCCCTTTACATAGCCCTCTAGTTCTAAAGTTTACGCCGTAAAACTAGACAGTGGCGTGTCAACCTGCATCATTTTCGACTAGACGGCGCAAAAGTGTTCACTGAGCTTTCTACCGTCCTAAATTCTTGTCGCTTGGGAGCCAAAACGTGACGTTGCCTCGGCGGTGCGTTTGGAAATTCTGTCTCGTATATGACAATACGGTTCCTGCCGTCTATACTTGCGCATTGCGAAAGTGTCTGGAAATGTGGCCCCTAGCGTGGCTCTAACTCAGGTGTGTCAGCCTGATAAAAAAGTGCTAAGCCTAGACTCCACATTTCCGGAAACCTTTGCAATGCGCAAATATACAACACCTGGATTAATGCAGCCGGGAGCTGGAGTTGAACCTGGGCAAGGAAAGTGGTGGGAAGAAGGAGAGTGCGAAGGAGAGGAGGGAGAGGGCCAAGAAGAGGAAGGAGGTGGGTGAGGTGGCTGAGAGTATGGATGAGGATAGGGATAGTGGAGTGGAGGAGTTTGAGAGGGAGGCGGCGAAGTTTTTTAGCGGTAATTGGAGGTTGGGAAATCAGGGTAAGGGGTTGGGTAAATAAAGGTGGTAGTGGGAAAAGTATTTTTGTGAGATGATGGGTAGCGTTAATGCTTTGTTGTAGCTAAATAGAGCGAAATGAGGAGAGTTTTAAAATTTTAATAAAAGAAAAAAATGAAAAAAATGCAGCCGGGGCACCTTGGCATAATGTTGGCTCAGAAAAAGATACGGTTATGCCTTTAAACCCAACAAGTTAGAATAAAAATTATAAAAAAAACTCCCCTGCTGTTGTAGGGTGATCATCTACCAGCTTTTTTCACAATCAATTTTATGCTAAGGTGCCACCGGTCGCATCAGTTGGTGTGCTGTGTATAGGCAACTCGGACCATATCGATGCTATTATGTGTAACCCATCATTATCGCCGGGGTTAGGTTTTTTTCCTCGATGAGAAAATAAAAATTGAAACAAAAAATATCATCAGGATTTGAACCTGTGCTCATGAAGGGAACAGATTTCTTGTCTGTTGCCCTAACCACTCGACCACAATGCCTTATTTATTGTATATTGGTGGCTCATTGGAAACTGGGAAGGAGGGTATTCGGCTTGGATAGCCTAATACCGGGAACAGGCAAAAACCCGGGAATCAGTCAGAGGGACCAGGTCTTGATAAATTAGTATGACGAAAAAGCGAAAGTAGAATCTATGATAATAAGAAATGATGTTTCTTTCTTGGGGAATCTGGCCCTGGAGTACTGCATGACGATGAGAGTACCTTGCCCACAGCATGGCACGGGTATTGTTTTAAGATGACCAAGAATACGCTATCCTTCCAGATATTGTGATCGCCCGATTGCATTGGGCATCTACTTACCTTAACCCGTCTAACCGTCAAGCCCCCTTAACGGTCGACACCGTCTCGAGCTGCTAGACGGCGGTCTACTCGTATAGGCAAATGGGCCCTAGAATATAATAGAGCCGAATGCACCTGCACGTTCGTCACCACGCAATAGCACCACCGCCCGCCTCTACCAAGCACCCACACTAGACCCCTCTGAGCCATTTCCCCACTAGCCCCACAGCGACCATGCTATGATAATACCGCCACATCCCGAGCAAAACAAAACAAAAACCATAATGGCACGTATACACTCCACAAAGCCCTCTTTAATGGATTACAAAGTAATCATGGCTATACTTTACTACCTCGCCGAAGAATCACTCCCCCCACCCCACCCCCCCTTCATCGCCTCGACATAGCTACTCGATTGCAATATTTTCCTCGACTCTGTCACGGACATGGACACAGAGGACATGAGCGTCAGTGGGGATGGCCTCCAGTTCGAGGTCATGCACGAGCGGGCCTAGAATCGGGGGAAGGGAGATCTAAGCTGTGATGAGAGTATCCTTTTTATCTTGTTTGACACTATGGAAAAATTGGGTGAAAATTTGCTCTTTTGCTGGGATAAAACAACGTGCTGGATATTCTATGGGGAGGGCCCGGGACTAACTGGTATTGAAAAAGTTTTCTCCCGACGGGTACGCTAAGTTATATCGAAAATCGCTTTAACACCTTTTCCTTAAATAGGCCTATCGCAGAGATTACGTGAGAGGCTTGAAACCCATGATATTAGGAAACAGAAACCAGCCTGAGGTAGAGAATCAACGAGGCTTGATCCTAGAGATTCGATCCTAATAGATAGGTGAAGGTTTGTGTATATTTGAAAGGTTGTAGATTTTTGATGGCCATGAAACAGGTATGATACATACACAAGTTGATATAGATCGGGTTCTCCTCACTTTCCCCCCCTCATTCTCCCGAGTCTAAGTAGCAACTCGGAGCCAATCGCATTGCAGCCACATACCATATTATCTGCTACTTGTATCTATATTATCCGGGGCTTCTCCAAGACTGGGCATTGCTTAGGGTTGGGCGTTGTCCGGAGTCTGAAATGGGCCTTTTCAATGCTCCCAGTTTACAGAGTGACCAAGAGGTGGGTTTTAGGTGTCCAGAGAAATGCGGCTGAAGGTAGGAGCGGGGAGACACTCATCTGCAATCGTTGGGATGGCGATCAGACAAGAGCCACACACAAAGGGGTTGAGTACTCGTGCAATCCCGAGGTATGTAGGCCATCTCATTTTTAGGTTGATGTGGGTCGTCCCCTCCTCTTCCATGATTTCTCGTGGTGGCACTAGCGTTCCCCCGGTGACCCCTCAGTGGGCATTCTGGGCATTATTCCAGTGTTTGTAGCATTCTCAGTCCAGTATTGTAGAGATCTTGTCCTTCAGTACCGGTATTTATTAATCCGCGGTAATAGAACACCACACTCTTCGAGCCTCCACAAAGGAGCGCTACCTCATTGTCTACCGCATCACGACGAGGGTCGGCTACGGCGGGTCGACATCGAGTGTAAATAAAAAAATCCTAAGCGAGAGGGAGCCGAAGCGCGGAGGTTGATTACGTAAGTAATTCATTGGGGGCATGGGAATTTGCATTCCCTATAAGATTTCCATCTAGCTACAACCACATGCTTATCTAGCTATAATTGTTTTAATATTCTGTCACTCCTGCACGTTATTTCATTCTACCGCTAATACTCAGCAGGCGGCGCTTTCGTAGAAAAAAAGGACTTCTAAATTAATCTGTAAAACGCCAGAAAAGTAAAAGAAAAGTAAAATCAAAAAAGTGAACGTCCTTCATCTCTATATTTCAGACTTGGTGACATGAACAGACAATCGCCCCGAGAGGCCAAATGAGGATATGGGGAGAGGATAGAAATGGTGGTAAAGGGTCTGCGAATGTTGTAAAATGAGTAGGGTGAAGATGGAGACAGGTGGTATCTTATACCGCTCCAGGAGCTGCGGGCTTTCGGGCCTTGAGTAGCTTCACTACTCCATGATGCCCATTCCGGGTGGCCCCTAAGAGCGGTGTTAGGCCATAATTGTCTGGCCTATCGGGGCTAACGTCTCCCCGTTCTAACAGTAGCTTCACTACTCCATCATGCCCATTCCGGGCGGCCCACGAGAGGGGCGTCCGGCCACGATTGTCAGGCCGATCGGGGTTAACGTCTTTCCGCCGCAACAGTAGCTTCACTACTCCATCATGCCCATTCTGGGCAGCCCATGAGAGCAGTGCTTGGCCACCTTTGTCAGGCCGATCGGGGTTAACGTCTTCCCGTTCCAACATTAGCTTCACTACTCCATCATGCCCATTCCGGGCGGCCCACAAGAGCAGTGTTTGGCCATCTTTGTCAGGCCGATCGGGATTAACGTCTTTCCGCCGCAACAGTAGCTTCACTACCCCATCATGCCCATTCTGGGCGGCCCACGAAAGCGATGTTCGGCCATCGTTGCCACGCCTATTGGGGTTAACGTCTTTCCGCCGCAACAGAAGCTTCACTACTTCATCACGCCCGTTCCGTGCCGACCACGAGAGCGGTGTTTGACCATCACCGTCAGGCCCATCGGGGCCAACGTCTTCCCGTTCTAACAGTAGCTTGACTACTCCATCACGCCCACTCTTGGCGGCTAGCAAGAGTGGAGTTTTGCCAAAATTGTCTCGCCAATCGGGGGTCACGTCTTCCCGTTCCAACAGTAGCTTCACTACTCTATCATGCCCATTCTGCGCGGCCCACGAGAGCGGTGTTCGGCCATCGTTGTCACGCCTATTGGGGTCAACGTCTTTCCGCCGCAACAGAAGCTTCACTAGTCTATCACGCCCACTCTCGGCGGCTAGCAAGAGCGGAGTTTTGCCAGAATTGTCTCCCCAATCGGGGGTAACGTCTTCTCTTTCCAACAGTAGCTCCGCTACTCGATCATGTCCATTCTGAACGGCCCACAAGAGCAGTGTTTGGTCATCATTGTCAGGCCTACCGGGGCTAATGTCTTCCCGCCCCATCAGTAGCTTCATTACTCCATCATGACCATCCCAGGCGGCCCACAAGAGCGGTGCTCGGCCACCATCATCAGGCATATCGGGGTTAATGTTTTTCCGTTCCAACAGAAGCTTTACTACTCCATCACGCCCACTCTGGATGGCCCACGAGAGCGGTGTTTTGCCAGAATTGTCAGGCCGATCGGGGTTAACGTCTTCCCGTTCCAACAGTAACTCCACTACTCCATCATGCCCAGCCATGGCAGCCCATGAGAGAGGTGCTCGGCCACCATCATCAGGCATATCGGGGCTAACGTTTTCCCGTTCCAACAGTAGCTTCACCACTCGGTCACCCCCACTCCGGGCGGCCCACAAGAGCGGTGTTTTGCCAGAATTGTCTTTCCAGTTGGGTATAACGTCTTTCCGTCCCAGCAGCAGCTTCACTACTTCATCGCGCCCATTCCGGGCGGCCCACGAGAGCGGTGTTTGGTTATAATTGTCAGGCGTATTAGGGCTAAGGTATTTCCGTTTCAATAGTAGCTTCACTGCTCCGTCATGCCCACTCCCAGCAGCCCACGAGAGCGGTGTTCGGCCATAATTGTCAGACCTATGAGAGCTGACGTCTTCCCGTTCCAATAATAGCTTCACTACTCCATCATGCCCATTCCAGGCGGCCCACGAGAGTGATGTTTGGCCATAATAATCAGGCCTATCGGGGCTAACGTCTTCCTGTTCCAACAGTAGCTTCACTGCTCCATCGTGCCCATTCTTGGCGGCCCACAAGAGCGGTGTTCCGCCAGAATTGTCAGGCCTATCGGGGCCAACGTCTTTCCGTCCCAATAGTAGTTTCATTACTCCATCATGCCCACAACAAGCGGCCCACGAGAGCGGTGTTCGGCCACGATTGTCCGGTCCATCGGGGTTGACGTATTTCCTTCGAAACAGTACACCCATTACTTGCGGTGCTCCACGCTGACGGCCTATACTTCCCGGATTGATAAATAGAGGACTGAGAAATAGCTTGACCACCCCTTCGTGTCCACTCCCGGCAGCCCATGAGAGTGCCGTTCGACCATATTTCTTGTCCAGCATATCAGACTGAATATGCTTATGCCGCATAAGCAATTTCACCACCGCTTCACGCCCATACCTCGCAGCCCACATAAGCGGCGTCAGACCTGAACTATCTCTCTGGTTCACATCCCATTTCTTCGTTCCTATCAAATCAATTGCAACCTCGGCAATGCCGAAATACGAAACGCAGTGAAGCGCAGAAAATGGCTTGATGCAACTAAAGTAGATAGGGAACTGCTCCTTGACTGACTCCCAAAGTAGCTTAGCTGATACATGGTTATCGTATTGATTGAGAAGAGCAAGCGCCATGCATCTTGAGCGATCGGAGAGGTCCATTCTCACGTGGGTTCCCCAATATAGAGAAGAATATTCCATCAGGGATGTGCCTCGGAGGTTTCCAGAGAGGCTGGGGGAAAGGTCCTTAATGACCCGGAAATTGAGATATGTTAAACAAGTTTCCGCCATTTTCGAATGAGGTCTGTCAAACAAGTCGGCATGACAGGAAAGATACTCTTTGAGTGTGAAATGGATTAGCCGAATGGTTGAGGACCCTTCATCGACTGCCGCAAGCCCTTGACAGGAGCCTAACACTGTCCGGATCGAAGGTACATTGTTGGTATTAATATCCGCTGATCCCACCTCAACAGCTAGGGCGTGGCATATCTCATCCACTTTCAGCGGCCTCTCTGAATGTAAAATCCACATCAGAGCCTCCATCCCGAGTCTTGCTCCATCCCCTTCCTGTGCCTTTATCCGCCCTATGGTTGCATCGTATGCGCCTCCCAAGCCCAAGCCATGAGCCATTGCGCCGAGCTTCTCTCGCCTCCGATGGAGTGTCGTTTCCTGTAGGATAGCCTTGATGTTTAGAGATACAAGTAGGAATCTAGACACAGATCTGTCAGCTTACGGTTTCACACATCTCTTTCAGTGCCATTGCTTCCTACTTACATTGGTGAAACCGTCTCGGGAATGTTTTCTATAATGTCCGCCTCCAAGCTCTTGTCCATCGCGTCTGGTGTTGAATCCTTTTTCAGTTTCGCTCGCAGAAACCGAACGATATCGCCCTTGGGTGGTATAATAGATACAGCCATTACCCTCCCAGAAAGATGTTTCTCCACCTCATCTCGGATTTGCAATCTTCCAGCCAGAAATATCCGGATACTCGGGGAATTACGCAAAACTTGTTTGAGCGAATCGAGCAGCTCCACCCCATACTCCACCATGCATTCATCCATGGCATCAATACATATGAAAGTGGGCCGTGAGGACGAGATATCCTGCAACATCTCCACAATTTCACCTAATCCCAGCTTCCGACCCCCGATAACATTTTTCTGCTCTCGGAAGGCCTGAGCGATCTTCGCCGGAATCTCTCTGAGTCCACAAACAACCTGTTTCAGGAGGGAGCCCAGGACACTCGTCGAGGCTTGCTCCTTCTGGGCCGCGAAGTCGAAGTAGAAGCACGCAACGGCAGCATTTCGCCCCCTCGCCCAATCGCCCAATGTATCTATTACCAATGAGCTGGCATTACAGCTTCTTAGCAACACCTTCGTTTCGTGGAGGATATACTTTCTTACCTAATGTAGGTCTTCCCGACCCCCGGATCTCCGTAGCAAAACAAGACCGAATTATTGGATTCGCCGCCGTGAATGCCGTTAAACCAATTTCGATATTCCTCCGTTTGTAAGAGCCAGTCTCCCACATCTTCGACTCGGTGCTCTCTAATATCTTGGTGCCGTATCCGGGGCTCCAGTGGAGATAGCCATGAGAGGAGCTCATCCCTCCCGTTGGCACCACCGTAGTTATTCACGTTAGACACATGGTTGGTATTATTGGTGGTATTATTGATGGTATTGTTAAACGAGTTGATATTATTATTAAAGGTGTCGGTATTATTATTAAAGGAGTTTCTGTTATTGGAAGAGTTGCTACTTTCCCCGAGACGAGATTGCGACATTTCTGTTGTTTTGGTGTTTGGAACCTGCGGATTCAATGCGGAGGATTCAAAGGATGGGTTCTTGGGTAGGGTAGGGTCAATTGATAGATAGAGTGCTCAAGGCTGAAGAAAGCGGAGCCGCCCTGAACTTGCTGCTTTGTTGTGAACACCCTGCCCAATCAGCTTGTCAAGGGTCCCACATGTACCGTAGGGCACCATACTCAGTTCTAGGACATAGTACCCGTAGTGAGTCGTTTATCCTACCGTATCAGTATCTTACAACAAAACTACCGTAACCTTGGTTTACAACGCAAGTACAGGTAGTTCTAGCAGGTC
>Ga0307513_10000342_pt1 | contig 67564 bp, 74 predicted proteins | sample 15_EM_MG_FD_202174 | JGI IMG/M metagenome (GOLD analysis project Ga0307513, IMG submission 202174) | Populus trichocarpa ectomycorrhiza microbial communities from riparian zone in the Pacific Northwest, United States - 15_EM | ecosystem: Host-associated > Plants > Roots > Unclassified | place...
TGAAAATAGAACTCTGAGTACCAGTGTGACTTGGGGTCTTTAGCGCATATTTAAGATTAAGGGTATGATGGGTTTCTCACCAGGCGCCAGAACTAACCATATTTTCTTTGCCAAGAAATACTCCGTGATCACATCTGGGCAAGAAGAAAAAGACGGCTGAAAGGAGAATCAGGGGTAGTTGTGAATCCTGATGTGCGATGGTGTTGAGGTTTAAGTCAGGAGGTAGGGTTGCTTAGTTGGATGTGTCCAGACGGAACCCAGTGCAGGCAAGGGTCTCCGGACGCACCTGACGCAACAAGATGTGGCGTATTGGTACAGGACACACAGGACGCACAGGACGCAGGGTCTAGGCTGGGAGAGTCAGGACGCAACACTACTGGATCTGACGCAGGCCACCTTTTTGCTGATGTTTCACTCCTTCTCAACCCCTGCCCTCTTAGTCTTCTCTTATTGCTCAACACTAGGCTTAGAACCTATTTGCAGCATTACACTTGTCTAATAGCGAACTCCTTCAAGTCTTATAACCTAAGAACTTGAATGGAGGAAATCTACTAGGTCTATAGTGATTTGTTTAATAAGATGAAAGCAGACAGGAATAGGAATCTTGTTGTTATAGACTTGGAATACGAAAGGTGGGTTGTCAACTCTTTTTTCATTATTTAACCTCAAACTCTGAGAAGCCAGTTGGCAAAGGTGGACAAAAGATTTCCTCTTTTCATTCTTGTTTCTTATAGCCAAAATCATTTGTATATAGCATCTATTTTACTACCATGTTCATCCCCTATCTCCTGTTCACTACACTATAGGACCTTTTTTCGCTACAGCAAACAAAATTCAGTCCTATCCAACTTTGCCTGCTCTCGCCATTCATAATAGCCATGTATTCACTATCTTCAGGTTCATTATAGCCAGTAGTGACTGTAGCCATCTAGTTTGAAAATTAGTGTGATCGAACTAGACAGTCACACCTCAACCAGCATCATTTTCGGATATAATAGGCCGCAGTGTACACAAGTATTTACCCCATTTTCTTCTGTCCCAAAACCTTGTTGCTAGACAGTCAAAATACGAGGTTGCGTCAACGGTGAGTTTGTAAATTCCGCCCGACTCTACCTAACACACTACCGTAGGTAAACACCAGACAATCTCCTTGCCTGCATACCTCCAACCGTCAAGCCCGCCTTGGCGGCCAGTGCCGTCTCCAGGCGCTAGACCGCAGTCTATAAGAAAACGGGTCATGTACCCTCGCAAATTCCCACCCTATCCCGTCGCAACGATCATTTACGCATAATACCGTACTATACATCCACACATTGAATCATAGCACTTTCTCATTCGCCCCTCTCCCCATCCCCTCTCCTCCTCCCTCCCTCCACCTCGAACACACCAGGGAAATAAAAGGCAGGATATTATAAAACGAGCATACCTCCACAATATATAAATTTCGTGGAGGAGAGAGGGAGGGAGGAAAATATATTATACCTATACATTGATACCGATCATACCTAACTAGTAACAAAAAAAGAGAAAAGATCAGCGCGCGAGCTATATATATTGTATCCTGTATACTTACCGGTATGAGGCCGAAAAGGAAGTAGGAGAAAAGAGAAGAAAAAGCAGACCGAACACCCTCGAGAAAGACCGGAGAAAGAGAAGAGAAAACCGCCGAGAAACGCCACGTGAATATATAAAAAGAGGAAAAGACCGGTGAATAATGTGAAACGGAGGAAGAAAGGGAGGAAGAAAGAAAGAAAGAAAGAGGGGGGAACTGGGAGGCTTAAGAAGCTCTGCTAAACAAATGGGAACAAACCAAGACTTATATATATCCCAGCGCCGTAAGATATGCCTAGTATCATAATGGCACTTTTCCCAAAATATATAAACAAAACCTGATAAGTTAAGCAAAAAAGTGAAACAGGGAAGGGACAGAACGGAAACGAAAACACACACCGAAAACACCGTAATAATACATTGCTCTTTTTACTTCCAAATGATAAGGACTAAATCACCTTCGCCTTCTTCTCACACACAGCGGCGGGAAACCTCCGCCCCTCTGCACCGCCCAATTCTGCCATCTTCGCACTAACAAGTTCCCACTTTCTCTTCTCAACGTCTGCGATTGCGATTTTCAACCTTTCAATCTATAGGCCGTATTAGCTCCCCCATCAACCTTTCAAACCCTCCCCTCTTTCCTGAACGGGAGAGGAGAATGCAAGTACTAACCTCGGCATCCCCCCACACCACAGCTTTGTCTTTCAGCCGGTAGAATCTTACGCGAATGACATTCGTCGTAAGGCTTCCCCTCCCTTCTTTCTTAAAGACCTCCGCTATCTCCTGCCAGGTCTTGCGTTGCTCCTCTCGGAGCTTGTAGAGGCGGTCATTGTCCTGGCTTATTGAATATCGGCTTGTGGTGTCGGAGTGCTTCGTCGGGGGGCCACGCTGGCGGGGTCGCTTGATTGCAGGGGGAGTGGTGGTGGTGGCGGCGGTGGTGGTTGCAGAGGGGGCGAGTTCCGGGGACGGCGCGGGGATCGGTTCCTGTTTGACTGCGGGGGGTGGCGGGGACATGGGTTCTTGGGGGATTGGAGCAGGAGGAGGGGGTGCAGGGAGGAATGGATCCAATGCAAAGGTGGTTGGGTGGTGGTTATAGTACTTTTGCTCGAGTTGTGGGGAGAGTGGCGAATGCTGGGGCGATGGGTAGGGTTGGCACGGGAGTTGGGCCGTGGTTGTGAAGAATGGTTGTGTCAAGAACGGGTAGCTCTGGAAAGGATATTCTGGAGGGCAATTCATCGCGCGCGCGTGTTTGTATGTATGGGCGTGATAGAGAGGGTGAGAGAGTGTGGAACAAGGCAGAACAGCAGTAGCAAGCAGTGGTAGGTTAATTTTGGTAGGCAATATTGAGGTGAGATAGTAGGAGAAAGGCCCAGGAAGCTTTCGCCTTTTTATACAACTAATCCGAAGACGGAATCTAGCCCTTAATTTTCCAGAAATACATCGTGTACTTTCGTACCACCGCCGTCGTCGTTAGGGATATCGCTCTCGCACAGACCACGTTTACCTGAGACATAGGGTAGATCTCTGGTCTCCCAAAACAGCTGACCGCGTCGTGGATAAGTGTCCACCATCACCACCACCACCACCACCACCACCACCATCATCATCATCATCATCATCAACATCGGCATCAACATCAATAACGCCCGAACCCACGGTCCTGGATATATCCAAAGAGGTCCGGTCCGTGCATAACAACATCCGTAGAATTCCTCTCGTTTACCGTAGTCCATCCATCCCATCGTGTCCCCCGAGTACCGTGTGCCAACGATACCAGTACAATACCGTACAGCCCTCGTTTGTCGCGGTTGGATGGATGACCGAAAAGCAAGAAAGCTTCCCTCCCCCCTTCGTACCTCTTCGGTATTCAGTATGATATTCCCAGCTAGTACCCGTCCGTCCATCATATCCCTTGATGTATACAAACACCGTAAATAAAAACCGGCGAAGAAAAAGGAAAAGAAAATACCCAACCGGACAGAATTACCGAGTGACGGTACACCGTCGCTGATTCACAACTCACCCACCCTTCTCCCCTGCCAGCCTCCTGCTACCGCTATTAGACCGAACACCCGGGCAAGCATAGCCCAGGAGCTCTCTCTCAGGGGAACATCGTACATCCCATCGCCTAATACAGGCACTTTTTATCCCTGTGCTCAAACCACAAATCTCCCAAGCAAACAATTCAAAACACCCTCTGCTGTGCTACCACCAGCCTTGCCCTAAGACCAATGCCAAGCCTGTCACCCTGAACTCTGATTCAACATTGCTTCTCCTTCTCCACACATTTCTTGCTCATAGCGCTCTCGAAAAGGCTAGGGAAAGCAATTGACAAGAATTGACATCCGTGGGTCCCAGAGCAGGCGATAACCGGTGGTGATGTCATGCCTGCTTGCTAAGCAGTTATTTAGAGTTAGAACGAAGGGGCACCGTTGCCGCACTCGCCGGCAATGATTGTTTTTTGGAGATTATTTCTTTTTCTTTCTCTCTCTCTCTTTTTTTTTTCTTGTACGGTCGAGGTCTGTGCGGGTGAGAAGCGGCTGCAGGAACGGGCCTGTTTCGATTTAGGGGAATCCAGGCTCCCCTTTTTTCTTTTTCTTTTTCTTGCCCTTTCATTCTAGAATGTGGGTTAGTATAGTAAAGTGCTCGCGCACCGTACGAGAAGAGAGCGAGGTGAGAGCGAGAAGTGGGAGGTTGGACCGGATGTTTCCACTCGGGGAATATACGGGGGAGATGAACGCGTGAGGTATCGGTACTGTACCAGTATCGGATTTCCTGAATTGACACGCAAGGAGAAGTACTAGCGTGGTTCTAGGCGAGTGTTTGGAAATAATTGGGGTCCAAGTCGGTAGCCGAGAGAAGCGAAAACACCGCGGTAGTAATGTGCCGAGGATTTACGCTGAGAGGTGTGATAATTGGGGGAAGGGAAGAACTTGAGATGATGAATACAATCTTTGTCTTCTCCTCATTTGCAGAGGGGAAGTTCACCTGTGATATCGTGGAAATATCACTGGAAAAGTGTTAAATCTAGGACAATCTACTAGAGCTGGAACAGCACGATAGGGAACCTTGGCAGTGTGTGCTTCACTAGTGTACTTTGTATGCTATGCGGAATATATATCCGCGCCTAGGGAAATATCCGAGAATTCCTTTCCATCACAACCACGAGACTCCCTTGAATCCCTTGCCATAATAAGCACTAATCTAGATAACGGGGTAGATAAAGCTACTCCCCTTCTCGGTAAATGCCTTCAACTGCATAAGCAAACAAAAATAAGATTGAGTAGTACAATGATAAACCCTTCCCACACTCCCTTTCATCACTTTGGCTCACAAAAAAACCACCAAGGCTCATTAGTCGAGCACACTCTCAACCTTCATCACGTTCTCCTTCTCCTTCCCCGGCTCCTCCTCCACCATCTTTCCCCCTTCCCCCTCTTTCTCTACTCTCCTCCCCTTCTTCCACCTCCTCTCACACTCCCCGCCCCCGACCTTTCCCGCGCAGCCCCCCCAGCTTCTCACCCTCTCAGCCACTGCCTCCCACCGGCCCCTCTCAAACTCCTTCTCGACCTCCCACACAGCGCGGAACAACAAATCCACGTCATCCTCCTCCCAGTATACCCCCCCCTCTTTAATGGCTTTGTAGCGGCCCTTCAAGACAGCGAGTTTGCGCTCCCACCCGTGGGCGGCGAACGCGGCATGTACGCGGGGCCACGGCAAGTTTTGAGTGTCTTTGAGCGTGAGGAGGAGATCCGTTTCCTCCGGCAGGGAGGGAAGGAGGACGCGGCGTTTTGGTGGCGGTTGACGTAGAGAAGAGGAGGAGGATGGGGATTGTGAGCGCTTTTTGGATACCGTGGTTGTGGGTGAGGTTGGCGGGGTTGGGTTTGCTTGATGGATTGAATCTGATGTATGCTATATGGACGGAAAACATCAGCTATCAAACATAATCCCTACCTACGCAAACAAAACGTGACATAAATACATACCTTCCCCCGGACATCACCGCCCGAGTGACCTTCCATGAAACACTCCTTTTCCATTTCCTTGGCAAATCCACCACCCTTGGTATGATATAATAAACTCGAAGTCTCAGAATAAAACCGATTCAATTCAATTAACTAAACCTCTTCCTTCCTTTCACGAACACCCCTTCACCACCCCTCATCACCCCTCTATATACCCCTCCCTCATCACCCCTCTCTCCCCCTCCCTATCAACCAATCGATACATGGCCGCCCGCCGCTAACACCACCCGACGCTCACGTACAGATAGACATACATACATACATACAAACCCACCAAGCAAACAACATCCATCTTGAAAATGTCTTGGGCCGTAACTTTCCGGCGAAGCTACAATATGCTACGCGCACGGGTGCTGAGCGGGCCTGTGTATGGTACGCACGGTACAAACGTGGTACTGTATGGCACGGTACAATGTATGTTACAAGTACAAACGGCCGGTAGAGCGCACGGACGGGGAGGTTCTGTTGTGGAGAGGTTTACGTCATGGGTAATGGCAGGTACTTCAGCACGGACTAGAGGAAGCTTGGGTGAGAAGGGAAGGAGAGAGGGAGGGGCAGGGGGGTGGAGTAATGATGTGCTAGAGGCGGTGGTTAGAGCTTCGCTTCACTTTGCTTTACCGTCTTATCACATGCGTAGCACGATAGGTACGGTCCATCCTGTAGACTACCTTCTCCCTCCTCCCCTCCATCCCTCCTTATCAGCAATTCCACCACTCCACTCCACTCCACCACTCCACAGTAGCGCTACTGTGGCACCTCCCCAAGCCTACAAGTACTCACCCTCACTCTCCCAAAAACCCCCTCATCCAAATTAGCCTCACCTCACCTCACCTCACCTACCCGCACCAACCCCCTAACTGCGAGCGAACACAAAGACCCCCCCCCCCCTCCCCCCAAACCTCCGAACAATTACTCTTTCCCTCACAACACCCCCCTAATGCCCCAGCCCGCAATCATTACTCAATTACTCTCTTCCTACTTAGTCACCTTCACAGCCCATCACCCGGCCCTACACAAGTATTCCAAGACTAGATAACAGCCAGCCGGTGCCGATGGTGCGCTATACTGTGCTTTTCCGCCCTGTAGCGTAGTACGCCAAGCGGAGCAAGGCAGGAGCTGGAAATCCGGGGATCTGATTGATCGATGATTGAAGATTTAGTTAGAATGGTAAACTGCGCCTCAAAAAGTTACTCGGTGTTCTGGTAGAGAGGTGAGGTGTGTTTTAGGTGGTGGTGGTGGAATTGCTTTTGCTCGGTTTGTCTGCTCTCATCCACTCACACTCTATCTGCGCTTCTGGGTAGGTAGGTAGGCAGTAGGCTTGTGGGATGTTCACGATGGAATGTATTTCCTTTCTCCATCCCCCCACGCCTTGGCTGCGCTGCCCGCTCATGATGATGTCGGGATAATCTCCAACTTCTGCTTTTTATTGTTATCATCGTTAATGGCTGGCAATGAGTAGGTTATGCACGTAGTGAGTTGGTGAGTTGGCTTAGCTTGTGTATATATACATGTTGGGGTTTTTTTTCTGGGATGATTCGGGAGAAAGGAATAGGAGCTCGTGGACACATCACTGTCATGGAAAGCCGGGTATGGAAATGAGATGCCCCAATCGCGGAAGGAAGAATGGCAATAACTAAATAGGAATAGGAGGGGGAATAGAGTAGAATAGAGCAATAAACATGAAGCGCAATAGTGAAAAGTCCTGAACCTATTGGCTTAAATAAAAAAATGAGAATGGTTATACTCGGGAAAGAAGGAAGTAAGGGGGATAATAAGCAGAGCTAATGGGAACCGCGAGCAAGAGTATGATACCAGAAAGAGTAAGACGAAACGAGAAAATACAGCCCTTTCCAAACCCGTCCACCGCCCGCTAACGAACCACCAAAGTTGAGCTACGCCTTGAATAGCAAAGAAAGACGGGTAAAGAGAAAACAAAAATCACAAAAAACCCATTTTATAAGAAAAAGAAAAAGAAAAAAAATAGATGTCTAGAAAAGAATGACTGTCATTGAAATTGAACATTCAACAAATTCTGCCAAAACCCGTCTCCCTGGACGCTTCCTCCTGGGCCGCCCATGAGCTGCTGTTCCTCCACGGCACAGCCTCCGCTATAATACGTATATTGCTGTTGATTATGGTGCGCCTGTTGCTGTTGTTGCTGCTGGGCCTGGTGAGCTTGAGCCTGCGCGTGGGCATGGGCGTGCCCTACCTGATCCATATTTCCTGCAACCATTTCTGGCATAGCGAAGAACTCCTCAAGGTCCATCGACATGAGATCCCTGTGGGGCACTACTGCATTTGTGTAGGTGGCCCAATCAAAGTCGCTCATGAGCTCGGGCTTGCACATTGTATTATCACCCGGATGGAGCCTAATCTGACTAGGTATCATTGCAGGAGAGTGTGACAGGGATCCGGGAAAAGACACGGACGAAGCGGGGGACGAGTGTGACTGCGCACAGCTTGTCGAGAATGGGGAATTCGAGGATGTGTCAGTGTCTGATTGAGTCGTTGATGAGTGGGAAGAGATCCTCGTTCGGTTCATCATGCCGTCTATTCGCTGCACACTGGTGATTGCCGATTCGGCCTTGGATATCAAAACCTTGAGTACTGCGGCTCCTTTCTCGGCAAGTTTGATGCGCTGGCCAAGGATTTCCAGGCGTTTTTGGCCCTCACGCAGGGCCTCCATGCATGCATCGAGGATCTCAGGGTCGAGCGACGCCGGCGAAGTTATTATCACTGCAGCAACCAGAACTGCCGGGTCAAATGTGAAAAAGCACAGGGTATATATGGTGTGGTGGTGCTCCTTCGTCATTTGGAAAACGCGAGTCTGCGAATCCAATATCACGAGTGACGCCTTCACAAGCTCCTGCTTGGACCGATCCCGGGTAAACACGAAAGGCCTGTGGAGCCCAACAATAAGACAGAAGGCTGACGCTTTGAGGAGCTCGGTTTGAGCCGCGAGGAACGGATGGTGATTGTCGTAGGATGTGTCTCGATTCTGAATCGCAAGGGCAGGGGGGAAGAACTCTGTGAAAGATAGGATCTTCGAGTGCATCAAATCGATCGACGAGAAATCGAGGTTAAGAGGTTTGTCTACCTTAACCTCCATTTCGTCGATCTCGTTGACGATGTTGGCAAGCTGATAATCCAAGAGTCTCTCCGTGAATGGAGTAGGTGGATCAAGTGGACCTCTTGGGACCGGGGGTTTAGTCAGGTCCGAGGGTATCTCGCAGTCTAGAGGCGGTGTGACGTTGCAATGGCGGTCGTTGATCATTGTTGGGCGGCCAAGAATCATTGCCATAAACCTGCCAAGTCATCATATCAGAAAAAATGAATAAAAATTGCACAATACCAAACGAAAAAGATCGCCATACCGATCCCATACGTAAAGATTAATCCAAACCCTTTTCTCCATCTCCCTATTCCAAATGGACATAATATCTTCTTGGCTGTTTGGTGGTTTTCGTGGCAGCTCCCTGTGCAACCCCATTTCTTGCGCCTCCCTGATCGCCTGTCCAAGTGCATGCCATGCCTCAACCGCCCTCCCCTCACTCTTGAGCCATGAGCTCCTCAGAAACCACTGCTGGACCCTGGGGAGTGTGGGACTGCTCGCCGAAATCAGGCCGGCAAGTTCGCAGGCGGTGCTGCTGTAGGTAGCACCGAGCGTGTAAAAATTTTCTTTTCCCAAATTGAGCTGCCCCATAAATTTGTAGTGTTCCTTCGGGAGCATTTGCAGGGCTATAGCGAGCACCTGTAGCAACAAGGCTGGGAACTGCGACAGTATCTTCTTTTTACCGGGAGAGTGCGGAGAATCGTTTGTCGCACAAATCTCAAACCACTCATTCAGGTGCGCCATAAACGTTGCCTCATGAAGTGTCCCATAAATCCAATTACACTCGGAAAAAAATACTTTTACGAGCAGCTGTGTATATGGCCGAGGGGGAATCTGGCGAATGTGTTTTGTGTACGCGTGGAGCTCAACACATTCGGAGACCTCAACAAGTTCCATGTTCGGCTTTGCCCAGCCGCCGCCCTCGAGATCAAGCTGGATCCGCGTTGTCAATATTTGTGTAGACTCGATTTCTTGGGCTCGCAGTTGCCATACCTTCTCGAGGACGTTCAGCGCAGTGTGCCCGCTCCCCCTGATGTAGCCGAATCTGCCCGTGTTATCCTTTACCTGGGCCAGCGACAACTCCCCAGCGGAGTCGGGGGACCCGCCCTTTAGGCTTCTGTTCGAGTCATTGTGACTGGTCGGTGAGTTGTTCGAGCTAATGTTGTTGGTGTTGTTATTCGCAGCATTCGGCTTACCCTCGTAATGGCAAAGGTGCGAAGCCGATCTGAGGGTACAATTTCCACACGGTTGCTGTCTATCACACTGCAATCATCAGTGGGCAATCGTTAGCATAGTAATAGCATAACATTCGAGGAGTTAAATCTTGGAAAATTTTCTTTTGTTATAAAACCAACCTTTTGCTTTCTTCGATGACATTCAGTACAGGAAATGACGGTCCTAGCTCTCTTGCGCTTTCGCTGGGGTGCTTGAGAGTCCGTAGTTGCCATTGCAAATAGTGCTGGGGTGGAAAGGATGAAGTGAGCGAAGGTTTTTTTTGTATCAACCGTGTACCTGGGGCCTATATCAAGACCCGGAGGCTAAGAGCAACGGTCGTGTGAGTAGGAGAATATTACAGGGCCTAGTGGCTGGTTGTCTGATGGGGGTGAGCACAGGATCTATGGTTACTCGGATCGGTACCGGAAAAGGCGAATAGGCAGGTTAGCGGAGGCAGGCAGGTGCTAAGGAAGTCAGGGTCCAAGTGCCAGTCTGAACTAGAGGGGAGATTTTATCGAAAAGCGAGAAAAGACTGAACACAAGTGACGTCCCTGAAGACGCGGAAAACTCCAACAATTAATAAGTAAGAGATGGTACTAGTATGGCGGCTGAGTGTGGAGTAAGAAAAAGAAAAGGGGGGGATGCAACCAAGGAAGATGAGCACCGGGGGTGGGGTGGGGGGGGGGGAGTGGGCTCGGTTCCTACTCGCAGAGGGGCAGCAACAATTGGGACAAGGGAGGGGAGACAATGGACTCACTGTCGGTCCCCAGTCAGAAAACGGGAGGAAGTTACGAAATCGATCTCGGTGTTAGGCTCGTGAACCCTGAGGACCCTTAGAACAAGAGGGGTTTTTTGTGCTAAGTCCCCGGATTCATTCGTAAATACAGGAAAATCCTAGCAAGGACCCTCAGACATGGCCGTGAAAACCCAAATCATAAAAGGTACTTAGAGCGTTTCCAATTAGGAACGAATAAATAGTAACAAAGTTACTAAAGCTTGTCACCATGATCGCGCTAGTAGGAAAAGGTTTATGATCTCAGATTAAGCCACCTTAAAAAGACAAAACCTTCAACCAACGATTTCCCGACCTATTGGAATAGCTTTAAATTCTCCTCAAGGACCTACTTTAAGGTAGTAAAGATAAAATTATTATCTGATAGTGAAATAAAAAAGTATCAAATATAATTGTATATTTATTATGATATTATTATTATCAGTTATTGTTCTAATTACATCTTGTTAGTAATCTTTTAGGTCAGTTTTTCTTTAATTTAGTATTTTCAAACTAAACAGGTTCAAGATAGTGAAATAATAAAATTTACTATTATTAATTGTATCCCATGATTTGAACTTACTAAAATATTAAATAATATAATATGATACTGTAAGATTCCTTCAAGACTTAGTTATGATTCAATGGATAGATATTGTCACAAATCATGACTAAGCAAGGATAGGGTTTTACATAACTCACGAATTGTGAGTCATAGGTTAAATTGATAAAAGTTAAATGTTTTGGCATAACTCGCAATTGCAAGTTATATGATGTAATGACTTTCGCATATGACTCAAGTACTGCTAGTAGTCATGGGCTTTGCCCATATAACACACTTAGCACATGAGATTAGGTATTAGGGAATTGGATATTAGGACTCAGAGGAGTTATAAGATAAGAAGACTTGAGGGAGTAAGTGACAAGGGTCACACAGTCTAAAAGTTAGGGTTTGCAGGAAGAGTGAACATAAAAAGGGCCTAAGGTCCCTAATAGGATGAGCTCTTCATGCAACCATTTAAGTTATTTTCTATAATATATTATGCAATTATTATTTTACTTCATGGCCTAATAAGGGGTTTCCACTTTACTGGACCGGAATTCAAGCTGTATGATAGATGTAGAGGACTCAGCTCTTAAGACAACAGGACATGCACAATTGTCAGATACTAGATATTAGAAACCTAGAGTCATTGCCTGTTGCAAGTATTGCCCCTGGCAGTTAGGATTGTAATATATTTCCTTACTTTTGCCATTAATTTTTACAATAATATAATAAATAGTAAAGTAACTACTATTCGGTTAAAGTTTTTATTTCTTTTTAAATTTAAATTACTTTAGATTTTAGAAAACTTGAATCTAGCTTTAAAGTAGTTATTTCTTTCTTTTGTAATTTTTTAAAACATATTTCTTGTAGTTTGCTTATATTGATAATTACAGTAATATTTTTAAAGATTGGAAAATAATGAAAATCTTAGGGGCTCTTTGGCAGGCTGTGGTTTGAAAAATTCTGGATTTCAAAACGTGTTTTGGGTCAAATCATGTGTTATAACAATGATTGAGTTTGGCAGAGCATTGTTTGTACACACAATCAATCATTGTTTCAACACATGTGTTGAAACAATATGGAAATTGTCTACCAAGATTGCTGAAGTATCAATTTCACAATTAATATATATTTGAATTTATATACTAGATATTAAGAAGACATAAATATTTTTGCATCAACTATTAAATGAAAAGTAATATAATAATATGACTTGTCTATCTTATTCTTCAATGTCGATAGTGCACTCATACCTTGAATGGCAATGGCAGCAACTTGCAATACACTGCTAATTTTGTCCTAATTATAATCTGCAGACAAACTGGGATTGTAGTTTGCTGAAATTTGTTTCTGTTCTTGTACTGATAATTGTGGTTGAGAATTGTGTTTAAAGATTTTCCTGAGTTATAATATTAATTATTAATTTATTTCATTTATCTACACATTACTTATCTTGAAAAATAACAAAAATTATAAATTAATTGAACTAAAAGCAGTTAATAAAACATTGATTTGAAAACATGTTTAGAAACAGTGGTTGTGTTTGGCACACTCATGTGTTCAAATAATGGTTACTGGTCATCAGCAAAAAAAGATCGGTTTTCGTTATCTGCATTTCAGCGCACCCTGCATCTTCTGGCTACGTGCTGTGGGACAATGTTTTTGAACTTATGTAATCAAAAACCCGTTTCATTTTAAGATCAATCTAACAATTATCATATGTAGACAAACATGAATTTTCTGCCCTAATTGACAACATTGACATATCTATTTTGGCTTCTAAAGTTCAAAACTGGATTCATGGGATGCACAGGATGCTGACCAGATGCAAACTCCACTACAGGGTACGTTCAGATGCATGTGGATGCAAAATCGAGTTTTTTTGCTGATGGTTGTTTGTACACATGTTTACAAACCATGTTTTGAAATCAACAATTTTTCAAACAATTGCCTGCCAAACGCCCCCTTGTTATCTTTTACAAATTGTATTTTCTAGATTTAATATATTTAACATTTGACTCTACTGCTGGTAAATATTTACTGTCAAGTTCTAGCCTGATTCATAATATAGTTTATATTTAGTTTATAATATCTATCATTATCAATTGCTTTCAGGTAATAATATAAGATACCAGTATAAAATGACCTGTATTGGAACAATAATTCAAACTGGCTTTTAGGACAAGAAGAACTGCGTTAATGTGATAAGTATAGGATACTAGTGAGTTGATTGGAATGGATATAGTAATCTCAGCTGCTATTCAAACTCGATTTTGAAGGTTATGTACAAATGCAAGGAAATACGGGGCGTGAGTCAGTTAGAGAAATGATGCGGGATGGGACAAAGGCAAGATGTAGGGTATAGAGTGCTCGTTGGCAACCTTTATCAAACAAGGCCGGGATTTGGATATGCGATCTAGGAAGTAAGTGTATAGTTCTATCTTTACTACGAATTATCCACTGGGCTGCTTCAGGGTTATTGGGGGAAAGCTCGAAAAGTGAAGGGGACGGTGGTGGTGACGATCGAAGGGTGAGCTGCACTATCCGGGGTTCTGATTACGGTTCACGCCTTGGCTGTATTTGAGATCTAGTCTAACTAAATTCGTTATAACGTGGCCCAACAGCCCCTCTCATTGCACGCGATACAGCCGTATTCACTGAAGCATTACATCTCCTAACTGATTCAATACCTCAACGTTGTCTCAACACTCATTGATGGTGATTTGCGCAAGAGTGTGATCGGTGGTGGGACATATTATTATTGTATTATATTTATACCGGAACTGTGGCACAGTCTGGTCTTCTTTTCTAGCTATGCAACGTTCAACTTCCCATCTTCCCCATGTGGGACGCTCAGCGTCCGGCTTAACGTCACACCGTATATTCCTTTTTCTATTAGTCGATCTGCTCTCGCACTCTTCGATCCGGTGCACTAAAAGTAAAGAGAGAGAAAGTAAAGAGTGGGAGAAAAAGCAAGAAGCTAGAGGGGGATAAAGGAGTTATCCATACACGATCTATCACCTAGCAAGTGGGGGGGGGGGGCGGGAGGGAGGAGAAAAACGAGTTGGACAATGTAAACTGCAATATTATCCCAGTATGTAGAACAGTTCTGAAGTCGTTAAAGCTCCAATGCGGGACAGCAAACCCTCTGCCTGGGCAGTGAGATTTCTCCCCGGATCAGAAAATATCCTCTACCGAGCTGTGCTGCGCTATACTGCACTCGTAGGTTGGTCACATATAACACAAAGACCCCCCTCCAAGCCAATGCTGCCAATCTGCAACCATCCAAAACAGTTCCTCCTCCCGAGTAAAATAATATCAAGGCATAGGGCTCAGTTTAAGGGTCTGATAACCTCGCCCCTGGTGAACCAAAGGGAAAGAAAGAAAAAGAAAAAAAACTATCCGGGGAAAAAAGCGCGGGAGCCAGAGCCGTCTCTCGGATTTTGACACAGTTTTGCTGCCCTTATTGGAGCTACGATAGTATCAAAAACCCCTCCTACCTAGCCACTCCCCTCCTACCTTTCCTTTCGTGGGCTGAGTGCATTATCGATTCTTCTTAAATCCTGCCCTTTTGTAAACTGAGCTCTCTAGTTGAGCAATTATCTCCCCGTTTTTCTTTTCAGAATCCTCCTAGGTATTTTATTTTATTTTTATCCACTATGCTCCCCCGATCTATTTAATTTAGCTAAATGTGCTTACCTATGACACCAATCTGCCTAGCTGCCTACACACAGCATACCACAACAACACATCTCAGCACAGCCGTATGGACAATATGTTGTACCGGCAGCAGCACAGTGCGTATCTGTAAGCGCAAGCAGATACATGAAATATGCACTCTACGGGTGCAAGTACGGCGGGGGTAACGACCGTCTGTCTAACCATACAAAACTGTGCTCGTACAGTGCAGCACCGCATCCGCAGCAATTACCTTATTTCCACATCCCATTCACCTCCCCGCCTCACTTCCCTCACTTGTTCCCTCATTTCTTCCCCCCCCCCCCTCCTCCGTTTGCTTACTCACTCACTCAGCTAACTCGGCCAACCTGCCCAACCCATCCCTGGGTATCACCTCCATAAATACCCTGCGGCCAACAAATCAAATCGAGGAAATACGTTATAATCGTTACATAAGCCATCCATTCTACCTCCCCTTGCTTCCCGGGTCAAGTAATGTATCCATGGACCGGACGTTCTGTTGTAAAGCTGTTTTCCAAGGCAATCGTGCGCACCCCGGCGACTCTCTCCCCCACCACCTCCTCCGGAGGCTGCAGGCTATATTGAGTGAGGTTTGGCGTAGATGTGGTACTGCGCATCGAAGGTTTTCGGTAGTTTTTTTCCAAGCAGAGTGGTTGTTTCACTGATTGGCTGATTGATTAATCAAAAAAGAAAGAAGCGCAAGTGCAAACATCCCTAACCCTGGGGTAAACTGTGCTGTCCACTCGTACTCGAATACATCTAGCACCATCACGGGCACTACTACCGCCCCCATTACTCCCTTTGGTAATTATTATGCAGCGCCGTACGTGTGAGAGCCTAGGAAGTAAAAAAACGCTCTACGTTTTCTCCCTGCCAAGTATACAAGTACCATGCTCTCCCCCACCAGCTGAGGTACAATAGCGCGAAACGGCGAGCACCGGCTGACACACGGAGGTCCCGACGGGACCGGTAATAGCGGCGGGACCGAGCCCGTAGCACTGTCTATAAGTTCGCCACGGGCTTTCTATACACGTTCGATACGATAGAAGGCCCCCGAAGTTTAGCGTGTGAGAGCTTATGAAGAGTGTGTAATGTCTGGATTATTAAGTTGGGTTACTTACGAGGCTGTTGTGGGTAGTTTCAAATGCCGATTTGTCCTTGCACTTTGCACGCAATGATGAGAAATGTTCTGGTTTTAATGAGGCTGGGGAAAAGGAAAGGAGGGGGGGAGGAAGGGGACAGGTATCTCTGTGAGGGGTGATGGTAGCTGGTCGGGTAGGCTTCTGTGTCCAACGACGAAGATGAGAAAGCAGAAAAGCAAAACGGTACACTCCGTGGAAGACTGGCAAGATAATACCAATGGCGAGACACCCCGCCGCCCTGGCGCTTCCCTCTGCTAGAAGTCCTGGTGGGGGTACTCTACTGGAACGTAGATACTGCCGTACCCCTTTCTGTCAGATAGTCAACAACCCTTTTTCCCTCCTCTTTCTCCGGTTCTACTCTGCGAGCACAGTACTCGAGCACTCTGCTTATCAACGTTCACCCCAAGCCTCGTATCCTCATCCGGGCACGTAGGTCACTCACTACCGGAAAAAAAAGGCCATAGGATAGCATCGACGGCGAAGGGCAGGGAGTATATGAATCGTCTGGAGAATTTACTATCCACCCCATTGTCGGATGAGAGAATAAATGAAGGAATCAGTGAAAAAGTGAGAATGGAGGGGAAAAGGCTCGGCTGCGCCAGCATGAAAGCCGATCCAGACAACCCAGCCCAACTTAAACTTTTGTTACACTTTCCCCGTGCTCGTCCCAAACCATTATAATGCGGAGATCATGAGCCCTAGACCGGTAGTACTAACTGGAAGAGAGAGAGTGTTCCAATAGGATACTCTAACCACCCATTCACCCCCTGCTCCTTCCTCGCTCCATCTACCGTATCCCATGCCAACGAGCAAAACCGTACTGTACCCTACAGTACTCGAGCACACACAACACTATATATCCATCAACGCTTGATAAAATATGCCTGCAGTACATAATCCACACCCCCGCTCTCTCGTACAAGCAAGCGAGAGGCAAGCGGCCAGGTCCTACAGTATCATTGAAAGGGGAAAAAGAAAAAACTCCCAACTCCCATACTTCCGGGCTCCACCCTGCGTCCGCATTTGGGGGAACGGTACATGCGGTACTTTACAATTACTCTGGCCCCGGGACGCGTTTCCCACACCTTCCGGTGCTGCCAGGACGGTCCGTCCGTGGATGGACTGCGCTGCTTGTGGGAGGAAAGTCACGTCATGTTAATCATGCAAGTAGGTGCTCACACAATACCGGTATGGTACCGGTATGGTAGTAGCGAAGCGGGGGAGGGGGGGTGAAAAAAAGATACTGGCGCAAGTACGATAAGGAAATAAGCTTCTTTGGGCTTCTCGAGGGGATAAATTGTCTGGTGGCGCCCGGGAACGGATGATTAATTTCCCGAATAGGATAATATAAGCAACCCAACCGGCAGTGGGTGGATGGAAGTAATCGCTTGACGTGCGGCAAGGCGGCAAGACGAGACAAGCTGAAAAGAAACAGGAGAAGGAAAGCAAAAGGTAGAGAAATGTCGGAACTAACTACTACTGAAGTCAAAGAGGTGGCCTTTTTTGGTCCTACGGGCGGATGCGCGCTTGCGGCGCTGAAATTGGCGCTTGAGAGTGGGTGTCGGTGTTCCGCCTGTCAGTCTCCCCGCCCCCCTCTCCGCATCTTATCCCACACTCCCGCTGGGCGGATCAACTAACTTACCACACTCAACTAGTGGCTCGCCGCCCCGCCCATCTCCTCAGCCAACTCTCAACTCTACCGCCCAACACCATAGAAAACCTAACGATAACGGAGGGCACTGTCCAAACCCCCGCCGCCGTTCTCGAAACCCTCCGCTCACAAACGAACCCTTCCCTCCCCCGGAAATACATAATCTCAGGAATCGGCGGGGCGCCAAAGTTCGGTTTGAACCCGTTCCGCCCCACCCTAGATAATCCGCACATATGCCAGGAGGCCGCCGAGGCCGTATTATCTGGACTCCGCGAACTTAAGCGTGGAGTAGCGGAAGGGGAGTGGCAGCAGCCCTTGATGGCGGTGATCAGCTCCACCGGACTGGCTCCTGGGGAATTACCGTTCGTGATGAAACCTTTGTACGCTATGCTTAAGCACCCGCATGAGGACAAACTCAAGATGGAGGGAGTTTTATCTGGCGCGGAGGAAGGTTTGATCAAGTGGGTTGTTGTCAGGGCCGGGTTGCTGACCGATGGACCGGCGGGAGGTGCAGTGCGCGCGGGGTACGCGGGGAGGGTTAAGAATGGGAATGAGAAGTGGGGGGATGTGAACGGCGTTGCGGTCGGGTATAAGATTTCCAGGCGGGATGTGGGGAGGTGGTTGTTCGAGGAGGTTATTGGGCAGGATGGCGGGGAGTGGGTTGGAAAGAAGGTTTGCCTTGTTTATTGAGAGAAGAATTAAGGAGGATTTATGTCTTTTATTTCTATTGCACTGGATGATGGGTGGATGGATACTGGCCGAGCGAGGAGAGAGGGATATGGGTAACGCGGTTATGTCTAGTTCACGTTTATGAAATGATTAATTCACTAGTAATTCTTCTATCCACTCACTGCTTACTACTCTCACTCGCACCGGTCGTAGATACATAAATTCACTCACTAACAGCGGCTTAGAAGAGTATTTTGTCTAGCGTAGTATACCGGTAGTGTAGGACGACATCCTTTACCGCAAAATGATATTGTAATACTGCCTGCGTTGCTGCCCGTCGGTCCACAATCGAGTGATTAATTTAGATACAGGACTGTACCTTACCTTACCTATGCTTAATGCAGTCAGTCGCTCATCTCAGGGTAGATCTACCTCCCCCTTACTTACTTACCTACCCCACCATTCCATACAGCGCATGCCGCAGGGAACATCTTTGCTCTACCACGCAAGGCATGGTAATCGGAAAAGCCTACATCGATGGAATGGAAGCCCAAACACAAGCACAAAGCACAGTAACAAAGTAAACCTTTCCCCCCCCCCCCGGCTCTTTCAAATGCAATGCAATGTGACGCCATTAGTCCTCATTTTTATTCCCATTTCGTCCGGTCTCTAGTCTACTCAAATCTGACAATGGCTAAGGAAGGGAAAACCTTCCCTGATATGATTGACATCCCGCCGCCATGATAAATCTATAGTGCCTCTACGGTACTGTGCCAGCGCCACTTGATATGAGGAGACACAATACAAAGGCACTCCGCCTTGCTCCTGCGCCACGAGTGCAATATAAGCCTAATTTATAATAGCCTAAGGAAAACCCGTGACTGAGTGATATGTCTAGATAGGGATTGAAGAGAAAATCATAGGCGCAGGCAAGAGAGAAGGTGAGAGCAAAAAACAATTAGGGGAAGAGGGAGAAATGGAAGGAACGGAGAGATCAAAAGAGGTAAGAAATCTGCAGGTATCGAGTGAGCCCCCATGCGCAGACTATCGTATTGGCGGTGGCTCGTTAGGCTCCATCGGACATCTGCACTGTATCTTAACTCCGAAACAGCCCACCTCCATCCCCCATCCATCTGTCCGCCCACCCGTCCCAAGGAATCACTACCACGCGTGCCAAACCAATTCACGCGTACTATACCCCCAGAAGACCGGAAATAAATGAAGGAAACCGTGTATGATGAGGAATGGTAAGTCTGCGGTACTACACCATATATAAAAAACGGAACCCTAACTAACATGGCAGCCATCTCTCTCTTTTTTTTTTAGGGGGGAGGCCGGGGATAAGGGGTTATGTTAGGCTGCATAAAATGTTTTTTTTCTGAGCACCGCCTGCCGCTTACAAATTCCCGCGGGCTTCGTGAAACTACTGGTGGACGAATGGACGGACCGGGGGTTAGGGGGGTACCAGTACTCCGTATGCGGTAGGTGCATGGGTTGGCGGATAAGGGGGGGAGGGGGATTAAGCTTTGCGGGGTAGGATGGAGGGGGGGCATGTATTAACTACGGAGGGAGGGACGGGGAGGTGCGATGGCTGGTGTTGCAGGCTCGTTGGTGATGAGGGAGGTGAAGAATATGGGAATATGTGGGGACAGAACCATGGTGGAGACGAAGGTCAACTCAGGCACGGGAAGCAAAGACTCGACAGTCATTCTTTTGCATCATCACTATCATCAATTCCTTCTTCTTCAACCCACGCCATAGCCACCCTAACTAAAAGAACTAAAAGTGGCCCCTATAGCCGGCACTACAGAGGGTATTGGAAAGCTATCGCAGAGCTCTTATCCTCCCAATCTGCTATGGTGCCGCGATTCTGAGCTGCCGACGTGATAGCCCGCTCCTTTCAACTCACGCCCGCCTAGAGCAACTCTACTCTAAGCCTGCATGAGTCCCATCCTGCCCCGGCCTGCTAGCAACTCATAAACCGCACCATCCAAATGTCCTCCGGCCCCTCTTACTCCTAAATGGGGGGACCCTCTCCAAAAAGGACAGCCGCGAGAGTAGCAGACGAAGCCTCTTCAACGTGGATGTCACGGCGCTATACATCTTTGCGCAGGCCGCGGCGGGGCACGTGGGTGCTGGTGTGAAGGTGTTATCCTTCAGCAGCACGCTGACAGACCGAGTCGTCGGTTTTGTCGGGCTGCTTGTTGCACTAAGTACCGGGGCGCAATCCTGCAGGTGGGATGGCAAGAGCCCTCGCGGAGAATCTAGGAGGCAGGGGCATCAAGGCGGATTGTGTGTGGCCAGGGTCCACAAGGGCGGATCTACTCACCTCGCCGGAATTAGCCATAGATCATGTGGAACTTGGACAGAGAGAATTCACGCTAAATAACCATTCCCTTCGCCCATGTGAACCATGACTAATTCCGGCGAGGTGAGTATCCTATGCTGGGAAGTCGCAGGTTGCTGTTCATACGATCGCACGCTGGGCGCTGGCTGGCACATAGGTTGGGCGTCCGGAGAAGATTGCAGAATTGGTGGGCTTCTAGACGGGGGAGGGGGGTGCGTGGATTAATGGGGGATAGCATGGGCTTTCTGGGAGTGGGGTGGGAGGTCTGAATACCAGTAGGGCGTCGCTCGGAATCTAGCCTGCAGAGAGCTTTTTCCTATCGTATGATAAGTGCTGTGTTGTCTCTTGAGGATATTTGGGGTTTGGTTGTTTCACGTGTGATTTTCCCGTTATAGGAAATTTTCTCCTGCTTAACCTGTTAGGCTCAAATTTTTGCTTGATGGCGCAGTGGGCACAAGGGTTCCACCTGCCTGTTTATCGAGGGAATATAGGTCGCCGTGAAGCACGGATCACGGCCGTTGGAGCAAGAGCTCCTTCCCCCAACCCTATCAAGTCGCTAGGCTGGGGAGTCAACTCAAACACTTCACAAATCTATTTACTGGGTGTTTTACAAATTCGCAAGGCCGCAAACGTCAATTCAATCCAAGCTTACACGGCATGCTCGCTAGATATCACTCAATCGGTCTACACAGCATGGGGTATAGTGCCACTAAAACTTTCCCTTCTAACAACCTCACCTTCATGTCGACTGCATTGTGGTCGCCACTCTTCACTGAGCTCCTCCTCCCAGTGCCGTACTCGGATACCAGGGCTAGTCCGCGAACACAGGGCTGACAAAGCTAACGACGATATTGGGAATAGCGCACGCACTAAGGGGTGTGGGTTGAAAACCAGAAGAATTCCTCGAACGCTTTCTGCTTTACTATTGGTTGAACTATCTATTCACAGTTTCTATTAGATATTTGCCACTTTAGCTCATGCTCAGAATAAATCCTAGTATTCGCGGACTAACCCTGGTATCCGAGTACATATAGGAATTTATCTCGTTGCACTAGGGCGAGTCCTTTGCGTCAAACGTGAAAACTGTCACTCTACAAACACAGTGGTACCATAGAACCGCAATGCCCAAAGTAGGTAGGAATTACCATAGCTACCTGACCCCTGGCACTTGGAACTATGCTAAGTAGGGCCTAGGTGGCAAGGGATTCTCGGAAGAGGAGATTACAAGGCTCGATACTCAAGTACCAATACTACGAAAGGGTAAACTAGAGTGATGATTGACTCATGACCATATATTCGCACCCGGATTGCTCCCATCTTAGGAGGTTGACAGAGCACCCTGCTGCCTACTCCCTGGAATCCGAGCGAGGGGGTGGGCACGGTCAACTAGCCCCTTGGGATTCGAAACCTGGATTGAAAATGTGGCCTTTGATAAATCTTCAACCCTCCAGTGCACGGATGTGCAGGGTAAGCACTGCATTCTCCTACCTTGCAGGGACTGGGGCCCCCAACTATCTGTGGAATCTTAGTCACCAAGGGATGATACGCAACTCTGTCGCAGAAAGCGAGTTGGGTTGACAAGCAGGGATCTGTCATATTGCTGAGTTGGATGCAGGAAGGAGGAGGGGAAAGTTGGAACATAAGTTGAAGCTTACACCTGCAATACCTAGCTGTCTTTTTGTAAGGGCAAAGCCTGAATTAGTAGGTTGGGAATGAATCGTTGGCTGGGTGGAGTATTTGAATTGTGTCTAGGTGAATATTGACAGCTGGTGCTTACAATGGAGCAATGGAGAGATAAATTCACACCAACCTTTAATCCGCACCACTGTGCTGACTCGGATATAGTGTGCCTCATTCGCGAGGATGGTGATAGCCTCGCTAACTGCAGCTTGTCCTTGACTAAATACTTTCAACCGTGTCCGGTAATATACTTACATCATGATGCAAGCACATTCTGGTGGATGATCGAAGCCTTCAAGCCAGCATTGAGGCGAGCCTTGTCAATAAGTGGGATTCTTTGAATCGTGGGATGGAGCGAATCAAGGATATTAGTGGTTCTAGGGAATCTGAAGGATACTTGAAAGTGGGGAGAAGAGAGTGGGCATGTGTGTATCATGACGGTGGACAATGTCTTGTGCATTGCAGGAGGGGTTGCATATTTAGAGGAAAAAGAAGGAAGGGCTTGGAATAGACAGGGGGGGGGGCACACCAAGGTGCCCAATAAGCTATTGATCACCAAGCAATATGCTTATATTCCAAAGGCCCCCACGTTTCTAGAGCTCATTTTTGTCCATTCCCTGGTGTTATTTGTAAGGATATATGGATAGGCACGAGATGCAAAGTGCTGGCTAATCATATCACCTCTCCTGGAAATGTGACTACAGACTAGCTGGTAGAGGGCTAGTTTGGTCACCGGAAGAAAGATCTGTGGGGCTCAGTGACCAACTCTGGTTCCACTAGTCATGATGGAGAGGTGGTAATGATGGTAGAGGTGCTTGTGATCCAGAGCACGGAGCTGGATGCAGATGCGAGGATTTCGGGTGATCCTGGTTAGCCCTGTTGGCTGCGAGTCCTCCTAGTGCGCATAGTTGGGGATAGACTTCTTGGGAAGAAAAGTGAGGGAAACTGGAAAAGGTAGGCTATTTACTACGGTGGGGGCACGTGGGGGCAAATTAAGAAGAGGGCCTAGGAGAGGAGCACCGGGGGAGGGTTTTTATCAAACTTACTCTGTGAATCTATGGAGGGGGAAGAGAGGAAGCCATAGAAGAGGAGTGGAAGAATCTGGGGAAGAAAGCAATACCGAGATCGTAGGAGATTAGCATGATGGGGACAGTGCAGTAGTGTGTAAGTACCAACTTTAGGGTGAGAGAACATAGTAAGGGCTCCGGTATTTGCCGCTCAGAAGGTCAAAACATGGCTCTCGGAAATGGGGAAACTGTAAAGGTTTCTAGAAAGCTGACTTTCGTGCCCAATTGGTTCTCTAAGAGGGGTTCACCACCAGTCACTCGTCGCTCAGTCCGGTTCCCAAGGATACCTCGCCGCTATGCTGGATAATAGTGGGATGAACGGATATTGTGTCAAGCGGTCCAGAATTCCCTCCTTTAGAAAAGGAGAGAATGGAAAAAACACCAAGGAACCTCCTTTCTAGTGAGGAGGTGGAGGAATAGGAAAAACACCATGCCTTACTAGGAGGGGGGAGTCCAGTGCCTAGCATAGGGTCAGTTTATTCTATTCGAGTAGTTCTTATGGTAACCTGGAAAAAAGCTGCGCTAGACCCGCTTTGTCGGTATTGTGAATTTTTGGCGATGGATCGGTTGACTATGCTAGGTGCGCTCTCCAGATCGGGTGCCTTGTTAATGGAACTGGTGATGTGGTGATTCCTGTATCCTTGCGCAGGTTTTCAAATGGTGTGTGTAAGTCTTACAGTACGTATTGATCACATGGAGATATCCTAGAATGGCCCGTGACGCGAGATTGCTTGCTGTTTGGATTCGGGGGTGCATCAGTCTAGTTGCCTGGGGGAGTTGTTGATAGGCATCTTGCGGTAAGAAGATGGTTCACTCGGCACTGGATTTCTTTGGGATGGTTGGAATTGAGGGTCCGGGAGGTGGAGTAGGATACCTTGGGTCGGATGCAGGAGATATATTTTTTACTGTGGGTTTCCGCCGGCCCACAATGACATGCCCAAATTTAGGACGTGCGGTTAGCTCCCTGCACCCGCCTTGGCTTGTGGGAGCGTTGAGGTTTAGGTGTGAAATTGAGTATCGAAACTTTTCGCCTCTGAACCTCTACTAGCGGGCTACTTTTGACGAGAACAAAAAGGCTTGCCTTGGGCGGTTTATGTACTTGTAGGCTGGCTATTTGTGACAAGAACAGGAAAAAAATGGTTCCAGAGGGGGTCGAACCCTCGACCTTGGCGTTAACATCTCTTGATATTAGCACCACGCGCTAACCAACTGAGCCATGGAACCACTGCTGTTTCAACATTTATTTAGCATGATGGTAGTTCTTGTTTAAAGTTTCACTCCTTGTAGGCCCCTGCGCAGTAGTAGCGATATTCATTAAATTTATTAAATTTGTCCCAGGGCTTCCCATGAGGTGAGGAAAGCGCATAGTAATGTAACTTAATATGTTTTCTTCCAGGGTATCGTGAAGTGCGAATGTTGAAGCTTAGAATTCATTCAATGCTTCTACAGCATTTCTCGCTGCTTACCAGATTTGGTTTTATGTAAGGCCCGATACAGTCTTTGGGGGGGGGGGGTCTTTTTAGTTTCCCTTGTAAAAGCTACCTCAACTCTTTCACTACAAAAATGTATCCACATACCGGTATTTATTGGGGTTATGAGCCACCGCTCCGCCTCAAAAAATGTGGTGATCGGGTTCTGTACTGTACTAAATTGCGAGAGCTACTTCCCTTGGTGCGGTCTGTAACCTTTTCCTTTTTCCTTTGTCTGTGCGAAGTGCTAAAAGACACCTTTGGTATATTTCCCCTGGGCCGGTGATCTAAAGGGTGGGGTTCTGGACGTGTGAGCTTGAGGCCTGGATATCCTAGATTCTACCGTATCCTGGCTAGTGCCAAAACTTGTTTGGAGCCTTTTCGGGATAACCGGGGTCTGCGGTATTTTTCAGGAACCTACAGTACGCTTCCTAGTAGTCTACTTCCATAATACCGTATCATTTGTAGCGCCTAGTGATGACCGTCGGGTATGATAGCAAGTATTTAACACAGATTGTGCTCAAGAGGTCTGACCCTCTCTTCCCCCTTTCGCTCTCCTTATTTATGGGCTCCGGAAACAAGCAATTTGTGTTATGTTTTTCAAATGCTTCGGGGGTTTGTGCAACACCTGGTTTAGGTTAAGCACATGGGGCTTCTGTTGCGATAACCTTCTTAGAGTCGCCTCTCTCCTTACCTAATCAAATTCCCCCGGTATCATAACTTTGAAGCCAATTAGCTTTGGATATCGACCCAACTGAGGGGCCTTAGCTCTCCGGTAGATCGAGCGGACGTCCTCTCCGGCACAAGGTTCATAGAGTCTTTACTTCTATTTTATGATTGATAAAGAACCCAAGGACTAAGATTGCCTTATAGGGCGCATGCGATCATGGAAGTTGGGGGTTGACCCCCGTAAACCGTGGCAGATCAGGCAGAGATATATATAGGCGAATGTGCTCCAGGGCCGCAGTGCAGGCAGATGGGGTACTTATTAAGGGGATTGGATACGCGGCTCATGGGCGTGAGAAAATAGTTGATACGATACCGGTATGATCGCTGTTGAGGGCCGTGAGCTATTGACTGCCTTCCGGCTGAGCCCTGCACACCCTCCCATGGCTTTCCATTTCCGATAGTTATTTAGAGTATGATATGTGGATATGTGGCCAGGAGTGATATGGTTATAGGCCGTGAGGCACTTTGATTTCCGCTGGTTAGGCATTCTTGCGTGAGTTGTTCTCACATTCTACGATATGCTGCAAGGCATATGATATTTCTTTCGTGGTTCTGTTGATATTTCTGGCCATGAGGGATGGGGTATCGGGTATTTGGTTTCATTGTTTCTCTCATACCCTATGTCACTAGGCATAGAGGAGTTGGCACAGTATGACAAAGGTCTTAGGATCACTGAGGGTGACGGGCTATCAGGATGAGTTTGAATTGTTTGTGATCATTAGGGATCAGGTTTTGTTAGCCGCATGTGTTTCTTTAGGGTGAGTTGAGTTCGGGAGTGTTTTGTTGTTAGACAGAGATATATATCTCCTGGCCTGTTCTTAGCTAGCGAGAGAGCTGCTATCAGGTCCACCATTCCTCTATCCTTGGCCACCTTGTGAAGAGTTTATTGTGATTGCACTTCCATTCAGTTTGTCTTTTGTGTTTTCTCTTAGTTAAAATAAAAATTGTAGAATACATGAATTGGGACAACCGGTGCAAGTAGTGACATCCCACCTACCGATTAATACATTATGCTATCTGCCACGACTCAAAACAGGTCTTATGAAGTGGGTACCACTCTTCCTCTCTCATCTCCTTTTTGTAGATGAAAGGCCTCCATCAGATCCAGCTTCAGGGAAATCTTACAGAGTCCTCAAATAGGCCCAGAACAGGTACCTCTTGGGAGACTGGTTGCTTCAGTCTTTTCTAGCGTTCGTTACGGTGAAGGGGCTCCAAGGCCCCGGAAGGTGCAGACCTCTGGCCCTGCTCCCCGCCCTGTTTTTTTGGGGTTCCCTGCCCCTGCGCGGGAGGCTATGGCGCCCGCGGGATTCGTCCCGAGGAAGGATAGTGGGGGGATTAAAGGATTCGTTGGAAAGGTGGTTACGGCTACGGGCACGGAGGTTAACTCTGATGCTATTGATTTGGATATGGATGGGTAGCCTATTGGTATTCCATAGTTAAAAGGGTATGGTTGCTTGCTTGGTTGGATGGTCGGTGGTGGGAAACCGGAGTTTAGCTCTTTTTTTCTTTCTTCCCCCCCCACCACGACATGCCATTCAGCGAGCCTTTTACAACGCTCCCCCATTCCATTGCTCCGATTGAAGGTCTTTTTTTTTTGATTTTGATTTCCCTTCTCTTGTTCTCCCTCCTTACGGCTTTTTCGAGAACCTTTTACCTTTGATGATAAAAACCCGTTCTTCCGCCCTCCCCTTCTACCCTGCTACCCTTCTCGCTATAGACGCACAGGAAGGACAGGAGAGAAAGAGAGAGAAGCGAGAGGAGGAGGAAGGGTGATTGAAGTTCTTGTGCGGGGACAAGGAGACCGGAAGGTCGACGAAAACTGAAAACCTTTTTTTAAATCGACGTTCGCCAATTTTGACGGATCTGGAGACATTTTTTCCCTTTCATTTTCATTTTTCATTTTCTCCTTTTTTCCTTCACAACGAATGGGGTGATTGGCGGAGGAGGGGAAGGAAAAAGCGATTAGTCCTCGGCGCTCTTTGCGTGGGACGGACGGGATATAAGGCCAAGACTGGAAGTATTCATGGGCTAGTGTTTATTATTGAGAGGGCTTGTAAAACGTTCCCTAGGTCGTCCGGACTTTGGAAATGGCATGTGTCTCGTTGTCCTTCCGCTAGCTTTACCTAATGTGTTTTTTTTTTCTTTTTCTGTCCTGGTTTGCTTTGTAGCGATAGTGCGAGTTATTTGGTTGTGATGTATGGAGATTCTCATTCGAAGGTTTTTTAGTATCTCGATTTAAGACCTCCCTCAATCCGGCACGGTTCCAGGCTGGGTATAACAAGGTTAATGATTGCTTTGAACTGTCTCTCGTCCTCCTCACCAAGATGCCTAGGGTCTGGGAGGACTGCTTATCCTTCCTGCTCAAACAATGCCTCGCTACCAAGACCAGCCGAACTTTCGATCGTGCCCTGAGGGCTCCACCGCTTACCCAGCATAGTCCCATTTGGGCGCTCTATCTACCGTTCGCTAATTCCGCTTCTGGAGAGACTGTTGTGAGGATTTGGAAACGGTATATACAGGTTCACCCTGAGGATGCGGAATAATTGATTCAGCTTCGATTTGAAATTGGGAAATACGGGGAGGTAGCGTAAAAGTGGATCGAGGTGCTGGATAATCCAAAGTTTCGGTCAAAAGCTGGGAAGAGTCACCTTCAGATGTGGAGTGAGCTGTGCGACTTGTTGGTCAGCCTCGCTCCTGAGATCAAAGGCATTGACGTCGAGAAGATTCTGCGGAGTGGGATTGGGAAGTTTAGTGACCAGCGGGGGAAATTGTGGACTAGTTTGGGCACCTAATGGATCACTAATGGCAACTTCGAGAGGGTATGTGGATCGAATACTTGGAATTTTTGTAGGATTGATTGTTGACTCTTTTGTGCAGGCAAGACACTGTTTCGAACAGGGCGTCACCACCGTTATGACTGTTCGGGACTTCACCCAGATCTTTGACTCGTATACTAAATTCGCAGAATATGTGATTGGAACCCTGATGGCCGTGGCTGCTGCACGGCGGGAGATGGGGATTGTCAGCGACGACGGCGATTTTGATTTGGATATCGCACTTTCGATTAAACAAGAGTTGACTGTGAAATTTGAACTCTTTCGTAGCATTGGATAAGCCCTTTCTCCCCCGGACCGAAGGCTACTCATAACAAAACGAGTGGTATTCTCTATAAATACTTCCTGGAAATGCCCTACCCAATATTCTTAACCCCTTAGCAAAGTGTATCGCTAGGAAGGGATCCTCTTGGCACCTTTCCTCTAAGGAATAAAGCCAGGGTTTTTCGTCTTCCTTATCCTCTCACCCCCATCTCTCACTTCCCCAAAGCTAGGAGAACCAACCACCCCCCCTGCCCAACAACACAAACCATCACCCGCCTACCCAACAACCCCCCTCCCCCCGCCTCCCCCCTACCCCACACAACCCCCCACTCTAACCACCACACCCATTCTCCACTCCTCTCTCAGCCATATTGATTGAAAAACTAAGCAAATATTTAAAAACGGGGGGCGAAACGAAATGTCGACATGCGATAAAATCCATAGTATCTGTTTGTAGCACTAAACACAGAAAATATCAGTAATTAGAAATCCATTGAATTGTTTTTCTGTACATTAGTGCAAACTAGAAGGGGCTAGCATTTAGCAATTACACACACTACTTTATGAGCACTCCAATTTTTAAGAATTTCTTGCTGGTCAGCCACTTTAGTATGTGCAAAGACTAAATGCCTGTGCATTGCCAGTGTACAGTAGTACTAGTAGCTCAATTTCGAGGGGGAGGGGTAGTACAATTAAAATACCTCAAATATACATGAGGCCCATTCAGAGAGTTCGCCTTCTGTGATGATGATATTAGTAGGTCTGTTGGGAAATGGAGGATCAAAATGTGATTGCAAGAAATTGTTACATCATGATTATTTTTTTGAAGATTAGCAGCAACATCACCAGTGCCATCAATATCGAATAATTGGTCATTCTGGGGCTTTGTTGGGGTCCAGGGACAGGTAGGTCTCTGGGTTGCATCGGGTATCATTTTCCAGTTTTCTATTCAGATAGAATTTGGACTTGAAGCCTTGGTTACTTTTATTATGATAACAATTTTTGTTTTCCCCCCAATATTTTCAAGCTATCAATTTACCTAATTTTAAAGTAAGGGTAGACTCTCAGAGTAACCTGCTTCCAGCACTAAGGTTGGCCAGTTCTCCAGGCCTTTCCTTGTAGAAGGCTTGATTTCCTAGTACTTCTCTTTACTTTGCTCAGCTTCAGAGAAAAGGCCTGTTTTTCTTCTTGTATTGTAGGTGCTCCATGAATGGCCAGGAAGGAGTTCTATCTGCACTTCAATCCTTCTAATAAATGATCCACTAGTGTTTTCATAGGAGGCACCTGGTATGAGCCTAATAATAAGAAACTCAAGAAACCTCTCATAGATGTAGCTTACTCCGTGATGAATGTGTAGTGTCAGAAATATATCATCAATTCATTGAATTGTGTCATGAGGAACTTCATGGACAAGTAAGTAATATCCTTTTCCCTCTTATTGTAATTGACTGATTTTTCTCTCAATCTTGTGAGTGAGGTGACTGGGTATGGTAAAAGAGTACTCTGAGTTATTGTTATCCTGAATCAATATACTTGAATATCCTTGGAACATTTAACTAGTCTGCACGCTGATTAGAATCCCTATTAACCATATACATCTGACAGGTCTTATTCCTTGTCTCAAATATTCATTAGCTAATCTTCCAGTTGAGCCTCCTCTCAATTATTCCACCTATTGTGAGATAGATTATTTAATTTTTCAAGTTCAATTGTATTCCTATTGCTATAACCTGATACTAGATGTAGCAATCCTACCTCAGTTAACAAGCTGTTAGTACTTCCTGCAGCAGGGACAACACTTATTCTCAATAATCTCTTTCTTAGCTCTTTGTAGGAACTTTTCTCCTATTATAAGATACAGTTATTCTTCATCCTCTTAATTATCCTTTATCAAAATACTTGATAGTATGAAGCAGGTATCAGGTGTCAACGGGTTAATAAAAGTAATGATAGATCAATATCAAATATCATATTCTCATAAAGTTATAGTGCAGGAAAGTACTTAGGTAGGAGTGTGAAAATCTCCTCTAAGACATTGGGTCCCTTATTTATCATGATACCTGATCTTTACTCTATCTTAACCCTGATATCTCATTTATATGAGTCATACAATGTATAGGACTCATAATAAGTTATAGTGAAAAATCCATCAGCTGACTCCTATGAGTCATTTCACAACAATTTCTTATCCAATCAAAACCTAACAATAACACACTATTGAGTTGTCATGTTAAATAATATGAGTCAAGTGATAACATAGTATGAATTATAACATGCCTATGACTAATAACTATTAGTCATGTGAAATCTTCCTTACTCAGTCACTATTTGTGATTCTGGGTCTGATATACAGAAAGACTGATTGTAGCATTGAGGACTGGCAGAGTACAAATACTCGTAATCTAGTTATCATTAATTTCATACCTAATGCTCTTATTCTCCAGGCTAATCTGACAAGGGAAGTTATCCTGAACCTTTTCATATATATCGCTCATTATTGTGACAAGGTGATGGGAGGCAGTTTTGTCATGGTCACAGGTACTGATGATCGGTGGATTGACTTCAAACTCATGTTGATCTTATAAATACCTATTATAAAGCATCAGTACTCTATTATTGATTCCCAACTTTATGACACCATGGGGGTGTCTAATCAATATCAGTGATTGAGGTGAAATACTTAATAAAACGGACAAAGTAGAGAGCCCAAAGTGTAGAGGAAGAGGTGATAGTAGGTATACAATGTGTTTTGATGCAATACACTAACTTGAAAATCCTGGTTTGGGGAAGGAAAAAATTAGAGAGAATTCAAGGTTGAGAAGAAATAGGTTGTTAGAGAAAGGGAGGAAAATTAGAGAAGAGAAGAGAAATGACTGAATATGTACAGTACCAACGTGGCCACTATATACGTATTGTACTATGAATATATGACGTGAACTCATAGTGGTTTAAGAGTGATGGTGGGTGATACTTGGAGGGTTAGGGTCTAAATTGGCTATCAGACAATCCTCAACACACCCCCACCGATGGCATCCAAATCTCCATCGATGACATTCAAAATGCCCCACCGGCCGATACCCGAGCCCCAGAGAGCTAGTTCCGTCTTCATCCCCCTGAGAGTCCATTATTTGTGCTCTCGTTAGAGAGTCAAAAAAACGAGTTCCAGTTCGATACTGCTCAGTAACACGGCACTCTAAGCATGAGGGAAGGGGATGAGAGCCCAAACGCTGGCGGCTATATAAAGATACCAGATTGGGGTACCACAAATCGGGTATCTGCCGGAAAAACTCAAAAGGGTAATCCTACCAAGTCCAGGCCCCCTTCTTGATACCGGAAGCCTAGTTCTCACTGGTGGAGAGAATACCGGAATGAGGGGGCGCGATTTGTGTTACTGTAGCTCCTTGGAATACCGGTACTTGAGTTGGATTAAGAGCCGAACTTTGGCACTTGACTACTCGGAATTCTTTTGAGGCAAACGCCGCTCGCTACTACTAGTGCCCTAGACAAGGAAGTCAGTCGCTTAACCAAGAGAACCCAATTATTTTCCGGGGAGGGGACGATCTTGAAGTCTTCTTATGTCAGTTGAAATTTTTTTAACGGGGATGTATTAATCCCTGGTTTTATGACGAAATAGTCCTCAAACTTTGTGAGCCACCGAATCCCTGAGGGTGTTGAGCTCCTAGTGAACTAGGTGTTGGTCGAGGGCGGGTCCATGTTTTCACCGTGTGGCAATTTCTCTGAGGAGGGCAGGCGAATGCGGCTCGATGAATCAATCAGTGCGTCGGTTGATAGGTAACCTGAATTTCCATAGTATAAAGGGCAGTGCGAAACTCCATTAATCCCGCAACTACCATTAATCTCTCTCCGAAGATTGAGTTAGTTGGTACCATCCGAAGCAATGGGCGCTTCTACTCTTCTCGATTCTGCTCCTGTATCTATAGCACCGGCACAGCTGCCTATTGTCTCATCCCCCACAGCGCCGACCGAGCTTCCCGAGCTTCACTCAATTGCGAAGGATTGGCTGTCGTCTCTATCGCAGTTCCTTACTTCTGGGGAAGAAGCGCCTTTGTATCAGTCATTTCTTGAAAATTCATACTGGCGGGACCATCTCTGCCTCTCATGGGATTTCCATACGTTCCATGGCCCCGCAGAGGTCACTTCCTTCGCTTCCAAACACCCCAACGGTATCCGTATCAAAGGCATAGATCTCGATATGAAAAATAGCCAGGCGGTTTCCGTTGCGCCCGTAGACCAGAGAGGAGATTTGAAAGGAATCCAGCTTATGCTCACTGTCTCCACTGATGTCGGCTCCGGAAGAGGCCTGGCCAAACTCGTCCGGGATAAGAGCGATGGCCAATGGAAAGCATATACACTCTATACAGTTCTACAGAGCTTGAAAGGGCACGAGGAAATTTTGGGTTCCCGGAGACCAAATGGTGTTGCTCATGGAACAGTTAAGGACCGCAAGTGCTGGAAGGATACACGAATTATCGAACAGGAATTTGTGGGAGATGAACCAACGGTTCTAATCATAGGTTTGACCCTCGAAATCAGCGTTATCGATTGAATGAAGCAAAAATATTTAACTCCGGTGCTTGTGATATAGGAGCTGGTCAGGGGGGGCTCACCGCGGCGGCAAGGCTTAGAATGCTTGGAGTGAAGTGCCTGATTATCGATAAAAATGAGAGCATTGGAGATAATTGGAGAAAGCGATATCACCAACTCGTGCTTCACGATCCAGTCTACTATGACCATCTTCCATATTTACCGTTTCCACCTACCTGGCCGGTAATTTTATTCCCTTTTCTCGTAGGGCAAATAAGTTCTAATGCTCAACAATTCTAGGTATTTACTCCCAAAGATAAGCTAGCGGACTGGCTTGAGTCCTATGCCAAAGCAATGGAGCTCAATATATGGATGTCCAGTACACTTACAGATATCCCAACCTACTCATCCTCTGACAGAAAATGGAGTGTCGCAATTTCACGAAATGGTGCCCTTCGGGCTCTTCACCCGAAGCACGTTATCATGGCTACTGGTCATTCCGGCGAGCCAAATATTCCAGTGTTTCCCGGCGCTGCGGATTTCAAAGGCGATAGATTGTGTCATTCTTCGCAGTTTTCCGGGGCTAAGCCCGATTCGCAAGGGTTAAAGGCAATTGTGATTGGTTGCTGTAACAGCGCTCACGATATTGCACAGGACTATTACGAACGAGGAGCTGAGGTCACTATGGTGCAAAGAAGCTCCACCTATGTGATGACCAGCGAAAATGGCTTGGGGGTTCTACTGAGAGGTTTTTACGAAGAGGACGGGGTTGGTTTGCCCAAAATATTGATAAAAACGGGGCTAATATTCTCTTGGGGTCTAGCCTCCGCTAGAAGATGCAGACTTGATCTTCCAAGGTACTACTTTTCCAGTGCTGAAAAGATTGCATCAAGATTCTCGCAAAGAGATCGAGAGGCTTGATAAAGCAACCTTGGATAGTTTAACAGCCACGGGATTTAAGCTAGACGAAGGGCCAGATGGAGCAGGGTTTTTCATCAAGTATTTAGAGCGTGGTGGAGGTATATATCTATCTTCCCTTGTCCTAAATCAGAATTGAAATCAGGCTAGGGTACTATCTCGATGTCGGCGCTTCGGATCTGATTGCTTCCGGAAAGATTAAAGTTAAGCAAGGCCAAGAGATCAAACGTATTTTGCCAAAGGGTGTCGAGTTTGCAGATGGGCATGTTCTTGAAGCCGACGAAATTGTCTTGGCGACGGGGTACGACGATATGCGGTCAACCGCAAGAAAGATATTTGGGGATGGGATGGCTCGGGAGCTGAAGCCTGTTTGGGGCTTCGACGAAGAGGGTGAACTTAGGGGAATGTGGAGGAGAAGCGGCAGAGACGGGTTCTGGTTTATGGGGGGAAACTTTGCTTTGGCAAGGTATTATAGTAGGCTTTTAGCCTTGCAGTAAGAAACCCGACCTTGAGCGGAGGTTGTAGAGTTGAGCTGACAGTATCCCGGTTAACAGAATCAAGGCGTTGGAGGAGGGGCTGATGTCCTATGATGACCTTTGAAGGTCCCTTGGTAAGAATTCGACATTGCAGTAATTCATTTAATGGCCGCAAACGCTTCGGTCTTTTGAGTGTGGCGTAATTCCTACACAAGGTTTCATAATATGTACTATCGGCTCAATTAGCAAGCTTTAGGAAAGCAGTTCAGCAATGAAATGAAGCACAATTAGGAAATCCCCAGGGCCGGTATTCAACTGGAAACGATTTAGCATCGCTACTAGCCATCTATCCCCTGACACGGCGAAGTTACTCTCCAATGCCTAAATCCATTGTAGCTTGGGCCCCAGCGTAAGATACGGATACCCCAATATGGTTATGCGGTTGAACAAAGCTTTGATTCTGTCTAGCTCGGTGCATTGGGAATTTTTGTATGGGCCTTGCTGTATTTCTGAAGAAGCCATATCTCCTGAATTCGTCATTAAGACTCACTCGCTCCACGAGTAATTCTGGTGGTCACGTGTTGTGGATGACGAGGACAGGGCACTCATTGTTCGGGCAGAAAGCGAAAGCTCCCTCTTCCTCCTTCTCTTGGCCTTTCCCTTTCCCCTTCTCTAAAAATTCCATTTCCTCCAGCTGTCATCGCAAAAAAATTCCCTTGTTTTGCGATTTTCGTGGCTTACCCCAAACGGTCTCGTCCTTAGTGTGGTCAATCCTCCACCAACCTCACTCCTACTTCCTTCCACCCTCCACCCCCCCACTTTTTACACTTTGTCTTCGGGATTTATCAATCCTCAGCGCTGGCAAGTGAGCACACCAGAAACTAGGAATTGCGTTTCCGGATAATTTTCACTGAATAGTAGAAGGGAAGGCAAAAGAAACTCCAAAATTCGCAAAAATTCAGGAAACGAGAGACAAAGTCCGATATCCCTAGTCCTGGATTCTGTCTAGGACAAAAAGCCGTTCCGTCTGTCAAGGTTGCTTCTTACCCCCAGGGTTTCGTAAAAAAATTTGAGCCTCTTCACTAACACGGAAAGTCGCAGCTTGTAAACCAGAGATCGAATAAGAATCTTCTCATATCAGTAGATCCTACCAAAGGTAAGTTTGCATAACAACCATACCTTATATCTGTTGCTAACATCAAAAATATCCAAGATGTCTCAAATTCCTAGCCCGATGCCTCCTGAAGGCGACCGTCACATCATAATTGTTCCCTTTGGCCAACAGCCCGAACCAAGGTCGGAACCTCCTTCGCGAGACTCCCGCTCACCTACTCCAGAACTTCCAGCCAACTTTGTTCCCAAACCTCCATTGGATGCTTCTCAATTCCCTGCTGCCAGTACAATCCTTAATCTTATGGAGCGCATGGCCGGCGGAAATAACATCCGCGACCTTATTATGGTTCCCGCCACAACTTGGGACCATAACAACTCTCATTGGGAGTTCAGGTTAGCACAACTTAGAAAACAGCACAGAAAGGATTGGGCCAAAAAGGAAGTTGAGCTTCGCAGGAAATATGACGAAGAATTTGCTGACTCCCGCTATCGTCAAATGCTTGTCGAAAAAGAAATGAAAGAGCTGGAATTCATGAAAACCGCCTCAAATCAAACCATCTACGGCAAGACTTGGGATGAGCATAAAGCTGAAAGGCAGAGAGTTGAAGAAAATTCCAAAGCAGCCATGGAAGCAGCACAGAGGAGAGCCGAGGAGTATGAAACTCTTGTCGAAGAACTTAAGAAGCAAGTTGATGAGAAAGAGGCTGTCATCAAAGCTCTGCAAGGCGCCATCACAGGGAGAGCCGAAAATCACCCTCCCCAACAACAATTCAGTAATCCAATTGAAGCCAGCATACCCCCTCAGCAATTCATGTATCCCCAAGCTCCAATTCAAGGGCCCTCGACTGCGCTAGTTGTACACCCCCGCGGTTCGGCTCCGCCGGCGCAAATCTACATGCAGCCTCCTCCCCCTCCTCCCCGGATCCTTGACGTTTCTCATGGAACTTTAAGGGGGTCTTCTATTCCCCAACATGTAACCCCGACTAGCAGGCATCCTGCCCCATCAACGCCGAGAGACCGAATCCCTTCGGAGGATGTAAGGGGTCCTGATAGGAGGAGTGCCTTCCGTAATGCTGCTCCTAGAGGCTACAGTAGCCCTCACAACTCTGGTGGTGGGGGTACCAGAGCTCCCGGTAAGCATCAAAATATGGGGGATAGAAGCAGGGACTCACGTAGTACCATGGACATCCAACTCAAGAGGGAATATCAATCAGATCGTGAACACAGCAATAATATTTGGGGCAGAGTGCAGGAACTAAACTCTCCTCGTGATGGAAGAGCTGAGGTACGTGATATTACCATTGAGTTTAAGGTTCAAACTGATAAAAATCTGTCAGAAGGAAGCCTCTAGAATGGGCCTAAGAACTGAGGTGTCTCTTCACACTAGAGCACAGTCTGGCCATTGGCCCGCGGATATTGGGACACGGGAACAACGCGGTGATCTCTGGAAACCTCCTAGACGTCTTGCATCGAACGCAATTCAGACGCTCCAGAGGATTGAGCCTGGGATTGCCTTTCCTACTCCATCACAGCCTGCTGCTTGGGCAAAAAAATTTGTCACACCCCCCGGTGGAAATATTCACCCAAAATCCGACCCTAAATCTTCGGGGCACAAAGGAGTTTCTGGTCTTGCCAGTATGTCAAAGTCGGCAAGCCAAAATACAACTTCCGTAGGACCCCTAATACCTGCAGAGCCCCGGCGGTCCCTGATCAAAACCAAACCAGTAACCCTCTCCTTAGAGTCATCAGAAAGCGACAAGGCTAGCAAAGAGGCTTCTCAGTTCAAAGACCCGAGGATCTCTAGGAAAAAGATTCTGGGAGATCCGAAATTGAGGGGACGACGCGCCGGTTCCTCCTCGCCGGATGGTGGGAAAGCCACGAAGAGAAGAAAGAGAGATCGTGGGGTGGCGTCTGAACTGCCTCCGCCCGTTTCTCGTAGCGAGAAATTAGGCTCGACAGGCTATGATGATATATCTAGTTCTTTGGTTGATTACGACAGTGTCAGTGATTCAGATACTGGTTCTAGCGAAGTCTATACTCACCCTCGGCCCCGGCACCGTGGATCACCGCTGTTCCTTCCAAAACTTAGATCTCCAAAGTCACACAAAAATCCGTCGTCTCCAGCAAGGCCTACTACAAGAGCAGAGCCTCTCCATAATTTCGAAACAGAATCAGAGGATCTGTTCGGAGATGGCCCAGAAGAATACACCAGTAACATTCCTCCGGTAGATGGAATTGGAATGGATACAGAGGAAGTCGAAAGGCTCATTGAACAGACCGATATTACCCCAGTGGTTTCGGACTTTAATAGTAGAATGCCGAGGAGGATCGAACCGAAAGCTGAACCAGAAACCCCTGTAGAAGTCACAGTGGTGAAACAGCCTAGGAACATTCTGGAGATCTACGACGATACGAAGAAGAAGAGTATTATGGTCTATAATTCAAGAAAATTCAAGAGAGTTTTGACCATCAATGTCATTCCAGACAGATATTCCAGGGACCCCCCAGGCCCCGAGTATTTATTGAATAAGGTGCGCGGTGGGCCGCTCGAGTATGTCAAGAGCTTTCCGGAAACCCACTCGATCACTTTTGCTTTTATTCACCCAGCCGATGCACAAGTGTTCTGGGAGTTCTTCAATAAAGATCCGGACGCCAAAGAATGTGATCGCCGCTTCAACGTCGAGGTGAACTGGGCCCAGGACGCAATCGAACCGTTAAGTAAGGTTCTTATCGATGACCTCATCGCAAGCTCCGCTTCTCGCATGATCAAGGTGTTCCAGTGCCCAAGTGATAGGAGTAATGTAGAGTTAAAGGCAGCTTTTTGTGCAAACGGACCAAAAGACGGGTATAACGAGGTGATATCTGTCAAGGGGAAGAAGGAGAAGACAAGGAGAAAACACAACGGCGGCCTAGGAATCGTGGCCTATGTGGAATGCGCTTCGATCATCTACGCTTCTACACTTATGGAGGCTATCAGAAACAATGAGTACGAGGGGTTCAACGGGGCAGAAGTAGTGTATGCAGACGATCCGTGTGCATTTAAAGATGGAGCCCCGAACAAAGTTGATAGTTTGAGGAGTTGGTAGAGAACGTTAGTGCGGGCAAGAGCCCCCTGTGGCGGTTATCCACGAAACCATTTCCCTTGCTATCTCCTAAGATGCTTCAAAGTTCAAACGATGCACAATTATCCCCAGCTTCCCTTCTACCATAACTCTCTAGATGTCTTCGGCTCGATACCCTCTTTTATTTGGAGCTGTTGTTGGCTAGTAATTTGCATTTTTCATTCATTTTCTCTCTATTTCTCACTTCATTTCCCCCTGTATAGCTGTCTATGGTCTTGGGTCAGCTTAGCGTTTCACAGCTATGTTACATTTTCTCATCTCATTTTTTTTTCCTTCCCAAAATTGATATTTTGTGGCAACATATTTGCTAGCAAATGACTGATGGACGGACGGGTTGTTGGTTGGTTAGCTGGTTAGCTTCATATCAAGGAAAATCTAGCTCTTGAGTTGCATTGAAAAAATAAAAGTTGTACACTTTAACATATTTTATTGTGAGGCAGATTTGGGAGAAGCGATTCACTTGGCATGAACCCAAGCTGCCCTCTAGGTCTACCGAACCAAACAAAAATTGGGTAATTGGTGAGTCCCATCTAGTAATTGGGGGAGGGTTATATCGCTATAGAATCATTAAGCTCAAACTTAGGTTGGGTTATTAAACCAGGTCTCTAATCACCATCATACCGTTGAATACATGGCCCTTTCCGTCTTGTCTCAATATTAGTATTTATTTCGACGCAGGAGGTGAGGGAGAGGAAGGAAATCTCTAGAGACATGTATCGCCAGGCAGATCAAGGCTATCTACTACCCGAGTATGCACTTGTCGAAGAGCAGACGTGCCTCTTCCTCGAAGAGGCCCCGCAAGTGGCGAGTGATTTTCTGTGAATGGGTAAGTGGTCTGGTGTTGCTAATACCGGAGCGACTTTCGATTGAACGGGAAGAGTTGACTATGTGAAATTTGAGCTCCTTCGTAGCCTAGATGGCGCAGGGGATATCACATCCGAGTATCACCTACTATGTACATCACGGTTACAAGTGCTCACCTGGCCAGCTTTCTATAGCATAGGTCAAGCCCTTTCTCCCCGGGACGGAAGTCACCCACAACAAAACGAGCGGCATTCCCTATAAATCCTTCCCAGAAATGCCCTACCCACTATTCTCAAGCCCTCAGCAAAGTGTATCGCTGGGAAGGGATCCTCTTGGCACCTTTCCTCCAAGGAATAAAGCCAGGATTCTTTTCTTCCTCATCCTCTCTCCCCCATCTCTCTCTTCCTCACCTACCTCCCACCAAGCTTTCTTCTCAACTTGTTATCATAGCTCCATATTTCTATTAAGAAACAACTTGAAATGCCTTTCGGCTCCGCATTGAATTCCCTCTGGGAAATAATCACTTCCCCATTCTCCCTTCAGAGAGTTACTCTTACTCCTCATCCTCCTTCTACCTCCAGTAGCATCCCAACCCCTCTGGAGGATAAGCATATGGAGCGCGACACCGCCAAGGATGAGTTTTTATCTGGTATGTAATCGAATCGCTCTAGCCTCAACTGCATCCAAGCGACTGGCTGACCGGGAGGATGCTTGACATCCTAGTTAATCGTCCTCGCCTCTCCAATCTTTCGGCAGCAGCGTCTATGCCAGGTGCTTGCCATCCCGACCCGCTTGCACTCTCCACTTCTTCGATTGGTTGTCCAGATTATGGGGCTTCCCCCCCATTTATTTCTACTTCTCCTTCTCCGCTCTCTAGATGTGAAGAGGTTGAGTTTGGTGATAGTGGGTTTGCTGGGTATTCTACTTCAGAGAAATCTCCTGCTTGTGCTTCTTCGCTGCCTTCGCCTTACGGCCAAGATGGGCCTGCTGAGCCTGTTATTACTTCCCGCAGGTCTCCTACTTCTTCATTGCCCGAGCGTTCCGGATTAGCTAGCTTTACGCTCGCCAACAATGGCAACTTCTCTACTCCGAGCTCTTCTGACCGCGATCGGTCCGCTGAGTCTGCCGCCGCCGGCGGATATTCTGCTTCTCCATCGTTCGGCTTCTCCGGACTTGGCTACTCTACGCCCTCCACCAATTCCAGTTATTCCTCGCCCGCTGCCTCTTCCTTTTCCTTTTCTCTTCCCTCCCCCCCTTCATCTTCCCCTCCGCCTTCCGCCCCTCTCTCTGGGCTCTCCGCCGGCCCCGCCGTGCCAGCTGATTTGCTCACCACCCAAGATAATAACATTCAGCCCTCTCCCAAACAGGAGTGCAAGTTTGACACTAAAGTCGTTAACATGCCGGAACCTCCTTCGAGCAATCCAGTACTTTCCGAGTCCATTCAGAGCAGCGCTCTGGAAAAGGATACCCGCCGCAGATCCCTATCCCCCGGTTGGGAGATTATACGGGCCCTTTGTAGTAAGTTAATGCGGTTCATGACTTCGGTCTCCCCCTGATCTGTCTTAGTATTATAACACGCTAAGGGGAATGACCCAGACACTGATGTGACAGATGCTCAACTCGAAAGCGAGTCACGCATTATTGGACAGAACAGAAAACGTTCTTATGCTAGAAAACTTGCTCTCGAGCTGGAGGCTGGTGTTGGGGTCTGCCCTGCTCTAGATGCCACACCGACTAAACCAAGCCGTATACCGGTGCTCCAAAAAACACGCTCAGCCAAAAGTTCCGACTCGAACAACACAGCTGAGGCCGCCACTACCAGAGGGAATACCGGTACCGGGGTTCCTGCTAAAATTCGGCCCCGCGCTTATCCACCACGCATGGCGACACAAGCAGAATCTTCGACTCCTCCCCCTCCTCCTCCCCATCCCGATCCTATCACTCCTGCCAAACTCGAAACCCCCGGTTCGGGCGGCCTGAAGTCTCTCTCTCAAACTTGTTGGTGCAGAAGGGGTGTCCAAGACGGCGATGCTACCACAGGTCCTAAACACAAAAAGTTGAAAATGTCTTCCGTCAACCCTCTTAAGAAGGCATCGAAACGTAAACCACGTAAAGTGGCCAACAGTGGTAAAGCAGCTCGGCGCACCAAAGCAGTCCTTAGCCCTTCAAACGGCCAACCGTCAAGCTATCTTCCCCGTCCAATGAAACCCCGCAATCTTTCTGTATCTACCGGGGAACTAGCGGGCGGATACCAGGCAGCTCCAATTCCCGGAACTCAACCGGTTAAAGGAGCTTGGGTGACTCCCCTTGCGAAAGCTACCTCCTCTAGAAAACGCGCAAGCGAGAACGCCATCGTCAAGAATGCCGTAGCCAAGAGGCCGATACTAAGGTGCTTCCTCGGGAGAACGGTTTCTGAAGACGAGACTAGGCTGTCTAGCGATGATGAAGAAACCGTGAAAGTGAAGCCAGATAAGTGGGAAGCCGAATCAGCAACTCTTTCGGCGGCAATCACCTCCACTACATCCAGCACCGCTCCTACTAACAAGGCCAAGCTCAAATCCCCGCTCGCCTCAATCCTAGGGAAACGCACCTCCCCTACCGGTGCCCAGGCCTCCGATGCGAGAGACATCGGTAACAAGAAAATCAAGATGGAGCACCTCCAAGAAGGGGCGACTTCAAGTGGTAAATTGGACGAACCGGATGAAAAACCCAGAACCAACCCCAGGCACCGTCACAGGAATTTTCCTATTCCAAAAAAAATTGACCACGAGATACCAGCCCGCCCGCCTATCCGGCGTTTCAAATATCAGTGGTATTCCGAAAGTTCGGATGACTGGACGGAGAACGAGGAGAAAGAGGAGGAGACTCCATAAACCTGGGGCTAGAGCGAGCCAAAACGGCACACCCACCTAGTGTTGGTGAAGGGACAATCGTGGGGGGGTAAGGAAGGCCTGTTTAGAGCAAAATGATATCAACAAGAAGTGGACGAGTGGGATACCCGCCACCTAAAAACATCATCACTACCATTCTTAGCAAGGTTGAGTACCCCTCCTAGCACACACCATTATGTCTATCTCTGCATGTACTGTACACATACCATTAACCAAAAAAATAAAATCCCCCCCTTTTTCACTTCCCTCGCTGTGATGTCCCTTTCTCGAGTTATCATTAGTGACACTGAGATCTCATGTCCTCAACATTAAAAAGGACCCATATTAGACCGACTCCAACAACCCAGAATTTCACAAAGAGGAAAAATGATTTAGTTAATGGTATTAAGCTGACATGCCACCAATCGTACATCCTATGCAATCAAGCGGTTGTTTCCTTCCCCTCCCCCTGTTTCTGCAACAAAGCCGAGATGAAAGAATCATGCCCCATCACTCGTATATATAGCACGCCCCCCATCACCAATCTAAGCAACAACCGAGCTCTCCTTCCAGAAATCTCCCAATATTTCAAGTCCCGAGCGGGCACCTAATATGAAAAACCACGTATTATTACACTCCGAGAACAATTCGAGAAACCGAGAAACCGACAAATACTTCACCCTCATGGACAAATGCTTCCTCTACTTAGAAATACAATACCAGCACAATTTATCTTCCGACGATCCTCCCGTGTTAAAAAGAAAGAAAATCTCTTGTCAAGCAAGAGTAGTCGAGGGATGCTCGGTGGGTGATTCTGTGGTATGGCATTTCTGATTTTGTATGGGGGGCTGCGTGCTGAAGATGCGTTTGGATGATGTCTACTGTGGCATGCCTTCAATGGGCTTCGGCTAGTGCGGCTTGGGGGTATATGGGAGGAGCTTTGCAATTGGGTTCCGGGAAAGGTCCTGATATCGGCGGGAATTAAGGCGATTAGGCGCTGAGGTGTCGATTTAGTGAAGTACCTTACGGATCTTATTTCAACACCATATTTTTATAGCGGCTGTGCCTATCCGTCGTCTACCAATCTTATATCTTTCACTGGGCACTATCTTTGCCTCACTTTGCCGCGGAAAAAATGTCTACCAGGCAACAAAGGGAGAGCATATCTTGCCAGAGTGGAGACGGCCGGAACGTCCACAGCTCTCAGGACGCACACACAGCTATCATATATCGATTTAGGAACTAACTAATACTTATCCCACCGAAGATTGCTTTTGGGGATTTTAACGGGAGGAGTGGTGTATTGTATCTCTTCCTTCCTACGCTGTTGGTAGATTTAAATGGGGGCATTTTTCTTCCCCTTAAGTTAGAGATTTTGTGCGATTTTAAAAAAAAAGTGGTGTTTTGTGCGCTCATTACAGCCATGCAAAAGGATATGAAAAACCACACAACCCTCCATAGCACAGTACTGGAGGAAAAACAAATGTCACATCTGATTCACCTCATCAGCGGCATCATACCCCACCCACACCAGCTATCATGCCATAGCGGCCCCCGGCCAACAGGAGCGGGAAGCAATCAAGGCAGCAAGAAAAATCCTCTCTAATCTATCACCAGCGGCAAACGCGGACCCTCCGAGCCTCCATGTGAGCCTCACTCCCAGCCCAAGAATCGAAATACAAGACAGGATTGAATCTTTTAACTAACACGTTCTCTGTCTGGACTTCCATCCCCACAACCCTTTTCCGGACCTGCTGCTTCTTGCCTTGAGAGTAATGGGATTCAACGAGTTTATATCCCCTTAGTGTTTTTGGGGAAAATAGGAGCGGAGCCTATCTCAAGCCTGAATCCTATCCCTTTAACTCCGGGATTATATAAAGCATAGACGGCTGGCTTGATCAGTCTTGTACCGTAAGAATTCTATTCCTTGTGTTGCTCTACATAATCGGCGGGGAAAATTACTCCAGTACAGTCTAAATTCACCAGTGCTAGAGACTATGCGAGGAGCCTCGGTACATTAGCCTCTCCGGGGTGGTATTGGGCACGGATCTGGTATGGACATGAATAAGGGGGAGAAAGCCTGGATATAAAACTAACGGGCTCCCGGTTATGATACCTTGTGGTGATCTCAAGGGGCATCTACCTCTTCTCGGGGATGAAGAACTACACCAGAGTTGCAAAAAAGTACCAACAATAAGATCCAAAATCCAGCTTTCCTCCTCCTAGGCTCAATGGCTCCTTGGGAATTTTTGTTATGCCCGGGGTGTTTCGATATGGCGAGTGACTTATAACTTGTATATTATTATATAAAAACTAGAGGCTTGAACCGTGATGATAGTAGCGCGCCGCTCACGACTCAAATCGTTCCCCTACACGGCGAATATCAGGATCTAAATATTCCCTACCATGGCTTAAAGCTTCACACCCATGGTGCTAACTATCCGATTAGATGAACATCGAACCAGAAACTACCAGCATGTACTTTTTATTACCCAAATAGGTGCTTTTGGACACAGCATAGCACGATTCTACCATCTCCTTCTAAGGTTCGGGAGGCTCGAGTGACAGGGTGCGAAATTTAGTTCAGCCAAGCTAGCTACTCCCATGATATCCACTTTGCGAAGGATGAAAAAATCTAATTAGACCAGTACTCCACCACGATTTGCTAAAGTAGTTTAAGGTCAATTGCTAATAGAGTGCCCTGCATCCAGTCTCCGTTAAATATACTGAACATACAATCTAGGTAGTCCTGTCTACTTAGGATCCCAGAAAGTTGGGGGGAAACCGCCGTGGCTAAAATACTACAACTACCGCCTACAATCGACCTTATCCACGCGGGGAGTCATATCCGCCACCGTAAGCCTAGCATGTTTCCAGGCCCCCTTTTCGAGATACCCATGAAATGGGGAGGTTTCTGGCAAGCACAGAAGCAACACTCGATCCCCGAAAATCTCTCACCCCTGTATCCGTACCGCACGCTACAAATACTTACCTACCCCTCATAGCGAGGTTCTAGAACCTCCTCGGGCAGAAACCATAACCCAGGAACTCGGTTAACACCGCGATACCATAAAAGAAGCCTCCACAAAAAATGCCAATAAAGGACAGCGCGGGCATCGCCGCCCGCCCCCCCCTCCCCTCCCCCCTCCAGCCAGCGGAAACAACCGGCCACTCCCTTCCTACGCCCTCTTACGACCGACGCCGAAATCCATTCAGGCATCGAAATCGAAAACATCGGGACAAGCCCGCGCAAAACCCTACCGTCGTCGATATTGCGCAAGCAAAGTCCGTGCCACCCGACAACCGCGGGGAACAGCCCGACAACCGGCTTCCCGCGCGGCAACTCCACCACCACCACCAACCACCACGAACCACCACAAAACAGATCAAGATCGCCGAAGCTCTCGCAGCGATCAACGACGCGACGGCGACAGCTGCACGGAAATCGAAACGGCGATAAACGTCAGAAAAAGCACCGGACGGGCAATGGGTACGGCGGTATACGCCGCTGACGAGATCCGTACGATTAGCGAGGTTGTTGTCGGCGTCTAGTAGATACCCGAGGGGACCCCCCCCGAGGGCAATTATTACAAAGCGGGGTGCATCAAGCTCTGTGAGATATATATCATATGCACGAATGTCGGGGTTGTGTGAAGACCTCGACCATCTTCGGGTTTGTGAAAGATTGAGGGTGGGGACGTGTGGGTATGAGGGCGGAAGGTTGAGGGATTTGAAGTTCATGGGGGGAGAGCTGCGGTGTAGATGTGCGGGTCAGGGCCACTAGCGGGGTTAGGTGTTTGAATGACGTTGAGGGTGAGGGCAACTGGGGGTTAGTCGGGTCGGAGCTACTGTTGCGCTTCTTGAAGAAGCTAAAAGGGGGGGATTGGCGAAGAGGTTATTAAGGCAGAAGTTTTGCTTTGTGCCAGATAAGAAGGATAAGGGGGTGTCCCGTCGTCGGGGTATTAGGTTATGATGAACTGTTTTCGCATGTCGGTGATCATAAACGATTAGAGGTATGAAAGTTGTTTGGTTGCTGGGAGCGCAGCTCTGTTTTTCTCATTTGTTCTGTCATACTCCCTCTCTCACACTAATGCTTATGCGGTAGCTATAATATTGAGGGCACAGGAGGTGCCATATGTCAGTTTTCTGACTCAATTAGACTACAAATTACTAAAGATGTTCAAGAAGAGCTCACTGCTCACTTTTCCCACCGTCGGATATCATCATAATCATCGTCATTATCATCCGTCAATAATAGCCCCCCGAAATGATGGTCGAAAAAACAAACCCCTCTGCCAAGTCTATTCCAACACACGTTCATTCCTCTGCCTTCTGGTCATTCCGCACCCCTTATAATCCCATACCATACCACAGTGTACCGACACTATAACTGACACTTGATCAACATCACGCTACGTTTCATTTCCATCTCATCCCATTCACACGCACCCTTCCGCTATTTCCTTACCCAGAAACCCTGCTGTACCGTATTGTAACGGTCATCACGGGAATTCGGTAGGCAGGAGACAACCGGTGACAGCGTAATTCCCGTGACAAGACCCGCGCTGTCCTCACCCGATGGCCGCACAGCTGAAGGCAAGAAGAGAGTACGGTAAAGGAGGCAGGGCAAAAGAGAGGAGATATGAAAAAGAAAACATTCTACTTGGAACAACATATTGGCTACGGGCACTGTACCATCGCCATGGCCTGTCGTAGCCTATGATACAGCAAAGTATGTTCTCGAAGTGCATGTGGGCGTGGTGGCAGGCAAAGCAAAGCAAAGCAAAGCGCTCTCCTTTTCTCGAGAGGCACAGGTACTGGCAAAGTCCGGTACAGTGCAAAACCAAGCAAGCCGGAAGGCAAGCTGATGCCAGAAAAGAAAAAGTCAATCCCATACCCATAGCACAGCCAGCTCTCAAGGCAACCGGTACCATACCGTCCCTAAAGTCTGGTTGCCCCCAACCGACCAATAAAACACAGTCATCTGCTCTCGTGCGTGCGTGGGTCCATCCTTCCATCGACTCCCCCCCCCCCTTTTCCCCGCCATACGGTATAAGTGACAACCTAACTTATTACTCCATCATACCGAAGCTCTATCATTCGGGTAGCCGGGACAGACGTACGCTCCCCAATCCAAAATACCGCAGCCATTGAGAATAATTACAGCAAAAAGGTGGGTGCGCCTGAGGTTTTTTTTAATATAGAATGGGGAACAAATGAAGCGAGCAGCTGCAACGCGATCGAGTGGATCGAGGGTTTTGCTTGCGAAATGGTTGTGAAGAGGGTTTGCCCTTTTGCAGAAGAAGGGTCGGTCAGGGCGGCAGGGTGGGTACGATAAACAAAGGCAGGGAGCGATGGGTAAGGGAAGGGAGGGTAGTACTGTTTTTGATACGATAACCCAAAGCGAGAGCTAATCATGGTTAATTTATCCCACCCCACACATACTGTGCTAACCCGACGAGTACAGTACTGCACTTTGGTTGTACCGCATTTCAGGGCTGGCTTTGTCTGTCTGCTGCTGTGCTTAGGTGTTATGCATGCTCGAGTACAGGACAGTACAGTAAGTCAAATCTAACACGCTATGGTGGGAATCTAAATTGATAAATAGAATACCGTAAAGCGGACAGATAGATAAATAGACACCACCACCACCACCACCACCACCACCACCACCACCGACCCGTCCACCTGCCATCAATCAGCCAGCAAGACAACCGCCAACCCACCGAGCCGTTTCACTCGGATTCCTCCAGATTCAAGTCTTTAAGCCCTTGGCTTCTTCCCCTTCCTCTTCTCCCTTAGCTCCTCCAGCTTTTAGCTATCCCCCCAAAGTAATTATCCAACACTTTCAAGCTCCAAACAAAACCTCCAACCTCGCTAGCACCCACACCCGGTACACCAAAAAATACCCCAGCACGACTAAACAGGCCAAAAACGAAATGCTTACCTCCCTCCTAACCCGCAACCCCTTCCGCCCCCGCTCCACAACCTCAAACGCAACGAGCTCCGATGCCGCCGACCCGGGCTTCGACACATTCATCGCGACCTTGCGCGCGCGCCGCTCCAGCGACGAGTGGGGAAAAGAGGGACCCGAAGGCGATTTGTACAGATTACGATGCCTCGCCGAGGAAATGACGCTCCTCAGCGAGAGGAATTATGGATATAGGAGCGAAAGAAGAAAGGTTCGTCCATTATTCCTTTTTTTTAATTCCCACGCACAACCCCCTTCTTTCTTTCTTTCTTACCCTTTCATAATATATCCTTTTTTTTTACCCGAGATGGGGTGATGTTAATTGGAAATTTAGGATGATTGCAATCGACGATAAAATTATCCTTAGCGATTGCGAGATGCCAATTATTTATTTCGCGGTCGTGGTCCGACGATGGATCGATTGTACGAGTTGTCGGGCTATTATTGATTGTAGAGCTATGCGCGGGAGTTTTTGTTTTTTTTCCACTTGTCAATTTTTCTTTCCTTCGTTGAGGGGTGGGGTTTGTCTTGTGAATTAGGTTTATCGTGGTGATGGTGGTGGCTCGTTCCTTCTGGGTTTTCTTTTGTTCCTGGAGTTTCGCTTTAATACCATGTACTTCATACTAGTAGTATTATTATCGTAGGTCTGTCGCGAGAGCAACAGGACAGCAGTAGTTAGAGCAATATTGGCACAATAATCTACTACTTTCACCATATCATACTAGTACAAGTACAGTACCAACTCAATTCCTCTTCTCTTCTCTTCCCTCCCCGAACTGAGCTAAACTGCCACTAGGCTAAACAATCCAACATACCGGTAACCCAAACCAGCCCCCTTCTACTCCCCCGCCGAACCAATCCCAACTCCTCAAATACCACTTCCGGAGCATAACTTTCTTTCTAGAACCCCACCCCGAGTACTCGTACAGCACTCTACTCCACCGCATCCCCATTCCCTTCGGTTAATCCCAAACCTCTCTCCCCCGTCCCGCTCTTCTCCCCTCCAGCCCAAAAACACGTGTAAGAACATCTGCCGAAGCCCGCATCAAGATCCCACCCACTTCCGGAAGATGTAAGCGGCTAGTTTAACGTAGGATCTGACTTATGGCCCCGCAGATATCTACAGTACAGTACTAGTACAGTTAAAAAAGTACCCGTAACAATGAGCATCTGGGCGGTTAAATCTCCTAATTTTTTATTTTTTTTTCCGATTGTTCCGTTTGATTTTGGAGTGCGGGGTGGATCGGGGTGGAGGGGGGGGGGGGGCTTGTGACTTCCTTTTGGAGGTTTGTTTGGTTCCCCGGTAGGGTGTGGGTGGGTGTGGGTTGGCGGGGAAGAAGACCAGGGTGTCGAAGACCCAGTAAGAAAGAAGAAGGGAGAAGTGAACGAGTGATCCCATATGAGTGGGGTGGGGGGGAAAAAAATTCTTATCTACCGTGACATGTCTGGCTGCTGTGTGTTCGTTCAGATCCCGGGTTTACCGGTATATCTGTGGGGGGTGGGGGAGTAAATTAAGCTTTTACCATGCGTTGATAGACTTCTGCCAACTTGTTTATTAGACCATACGGTGGTATAATAATTATCTTGTCTTCGCGGTTGATAAATGATAGGGGATGACGTTATTGTGCAGGACTTGGGCTGCCATGTTCTGCCATGTTAGCCGTTGCCCAGTAGATATGAGACCGCACCAGTAGGCTATGTCAATTTTTTTTCTCAAGTCTTCCGCAGAACACTCTACGCAGTGTTACTTTGTTACTGCAGTGAGGAGGTGTGTGGTGGAGTTTGGAGTATTGGGGGTTTCTCATTCAGCGGAGATTTACCCCCCCCCCCCCCGGGCGGATAGATAGATGCCGGCTAGCAAGAGCGAGCCCTAGAATGTCTTAGGATTGGGCCTTCGGGAGGGAGGGCGGAGGACATTCTGTGAATGTGGGAATGCAACTTTGTGATATATTGCTCCCTTAGGCAATTGAGGTTGAATTTGCCGGCGTGGAGTTATTTGCATAATTCGACTTGACCGACTTTCCATTTGTTGTAGTCCCGGGGTATCACGGACGATATTTGCCTCGGGCAGAACGAACCCTGAGAAGTGACATATGAGGACAGCAGCTTGTGTGCGCATCTGAAAAACTAGACCCAGGTTCAAGGGCGGTGGTGGTCGTCAAGTTGTAACTCTGTCCACAAAGCATAGCACCTGTCCAGCGCTGTCCACCGCTCGAGTACGGCCGCTTCCTGCCCCCAAATCAGCAATCCCAAATTCTAACCGGTGGAAAAAAAAAACTGTCGAATTTCTGGCTATACAGGAGCAAAAGCAGCAGTGATAGCAATAATAATCCAACGTTATAAAATCTTTCATTTGCAATAGAGGACGTCACCGAAGGTTTAAAAAAAAAAACTTTTCTTCCCACAGCATGCCAAACAGCATCTAAATTTCCAAACCTACGCATCAACTCGGAAGAGAGAAGCCCGTTTGAGACATACATATGCATGATAAATGTCCTTATCCTGTACGCACTGAAGTCCGGTCCCGTGGCCAATGTTAAAGCACAGTACACTGCATTCCCTTCCATCCACCAGATCTAGAAAAATCAATTGCATTCCACAATCCCATCATTATCTTCCATGGGATCGGCCGGTCGAACCGGAGGAGGGGTCTTAGTCAGGATCCAAAATTCGCACCAAGTCTGAAACTTCGTCGGCAGGTGCTCCTCCCGAGGACAAATTTGTCAACTAACATCTAGGTGGCGGAACTGTGACCCCAGCCTCAAGGCCTCATAGCCGCAACCCCTTCTATTAATTTTAGGAGCTGTATGGAGCAGCTTCTAGAGCGGTTTGATTATCATCTCTCTTGCAGGCCTCTGAGGGCACTACGCCTCACGAGTAGCGAGTATTTAGCAATGCCTTGTGCTTACCGCGGGTTTGGCTTACAGCCTTATTCGCCCGAGGCCTAGCCGGCAGCATCAATCATCGGAAGAACATGATTTCGATATAATGGGTATTTCACACGGCGCTACACACAACCAAGTGCCAAAAACGCATAATCTGCGGCTTACCATCAGAACGCATGAGGCCACTTCCAGCACCGGGTAGGAGCATTAATTCTCAGCGCAGCATACCGTACACATACATCTCCATCAAAGTAATGCATCAGCACCGCGCTCCCTCCCATACTCATCATTCAATTAACCGAAATACCGATTATTTAATAATTTTGAAGTCTCTACCCGCCAGAATTCCTGATCTCCCTCCCTTTTATGCAACCTATACAAAAGAAATACCGCCTCACCGCGGCGGTCGCTGGAATATTAAATACGTATTCAACTCCCGTGAGGCTACTTGCCAACTCCCATTGTCGCTTTCTGCAGTTTCCCTTATTCCCTTGAGGTATTTAGGTAATACTCAACGCGCCAACTCCCCGAGCCTTTCCCTTGGCGCGGGATATATATGTATCCGGTGGTGCTGCGATGCGGAAAAATATGCGGAATTTCGATGGCATGTTGTGGAGGCGGAAGGGAAGGAAGGGTGACCGTTAGGGTGGGTGCAGTGTGTTTCGGGGTGAAGTGCAGTCAGGAGTGGGCTTTTAATTGGGGGGGCCTGGGATTATCGAGGGGTGAGTTGCGGTGATATCCCCTGATGAAATTGCGCACCTATCCGAAGACTTTAGCCTCGTGTTCGTCCTTGCTAGTACAAGGCATTTGTAGAAGTTTTTTTTTGAAGTACCCAGCCACTAGGTATCACTCGTTTCACAACCTGACATACTGTGGAAGCCCGGATCCATGGGGCCCTCCCTCCCTAGTCGCGGGCTCATCGAATGATATTTTCGGAAGTTAGCTCATATAATAGAAGAGTTCAGTACTAGTTATCACCCACTGCGAGCGTGCTCAAACGCATCGCTCCTTAAAAATTTTCTCTGCCCTCAGTTATCCGCGAAACATGTGATGACTGTCTCTTTGGCGCTCAACCGGGTTGCTTTACTAGCCCTTGCCACCCCGCAACCATGCAACAAATTAACCCGCCAATGCCTTCTCCTTTCCCTATTAGTTGAGTATACTCCCTGGCTATTCTCGAAGCCCGATAGAAATACTTCAACCCGGAGGACGTAAAATCCAATCATCCCTTTTCCCCACTGGTATAAATATCAAAAATACCCAGCCTCTCCTACTTGCGTCCCCGGCCTTAGGTACCCAAGCTCTGTTTTAGGCTCCGGACATTATGCAAAGCTGAGCAAGTTACCACTGAGCTAGCGAGCTCGGCAAGCTACGCTTCAGGATGAGATACTTCGCTCATGTCCGCAACCCTCCAGTGGACCCTACCAGCCTCTATTCTGTTGGCCCCTAGTATGGTACTAGGAGGATTTTAGTACCATACCGCGCCCGCGCCCCAGACACCTCAAGCCACGGAAAGAAAGAAGAGGCCCACGAAGCAACTAGGTGGTTGGAGAGTCCATAACAAACCCTGCAGTAGCATTCTTTCCCATCAGGAGTGGCCGAGTCCCATATCTTCTAATTGGAAAGCCGGCCGAAATTCCAACAGTATCAGGCGCCAAGCACCGTCTATGGAACACAACTTGTATGAACATTGATAATCTCTAGGGTGAGATTTTTCCTCCTTTAGCCTCTCGAAGAAGCGGTGGGTCAAGTAGTGACAGATTATTTAGATCCCCCTGGAGCAGTACTGGGCAGGTATGTAGTCCTTGTCAAAGGAGACCTGTCCTCGGAACTTACTTCTGTGGGAAGCCCCCTGCGCACTACCCACAAGCAGCCGGAGTGTCCAAAACAATGGAAAGTCAGAGACACACCTTGGCACCTCTAATTAACGGAAGCAACTCCGTCCCCGGTATGCCGGAAGTATAGGAAAGCAAGCCCTCATCGCTACAAGCGCTCTATTCACACCCGGCATCTCCATATATGCACACCCAATCCTCGAGTCCCAATTGTTGTAAATATCGCAATACTCAAGGTCTATACCGAAGGCTTAGGGAACGACAGAAAACCATAGACAGTTGCATTCTATCTAAGTGACCGGAGTGCCGGCTATTTATGCTTCGCAACAGGAATACTTGTCCACAGAAGCAAAGAAATCCAAGGTAACAAAAGGAAGATAAAAGAAATGTAATGCGCATAGAATTACATCAATGATTAACCGATTGAGTAGTGAGTGAGATGAAAGATCTGAAGCGAATGAGTTGAGCTTATACTCTGACGGCATTGAAGTGAAACTAGTATGAAGTAGGAAGTGTTGTCGTACTCAAGAACGTAGAGAGTGCATATCCGAAAGTATAATTTCAACACCAATCGAACCAGAAAAACGAGTGATTATCCATGCTTGCCAAGGCAGCCTCACACTTAACCATTTCCACCAAACCTGGTTCAGCAGCAGCAAAACGATAGGCCCCGATACACTCAACTTATCCTGAGACCCCCAAAGGATCAGCTGCGATCGCCCGGGTATTGTTATTTCACGATATCTATGATCCTTCTTATCATGCACCGCAAGACTTCTCGACATCGATCTGAGACATCTGATCATCGGATAATTCACCGAATCTGACGTTTGTCTCCGCCGATGATCTAACCCCCCCGGTGAGAATAAGACATCTACTATAGCAGGCCAAGAGGAACGGAAGAAATGGGGGCAAAAACAGAATCGACGGATAATCCCCGGTTGGATATGCTTCCGGTAGTTGGTTCTGATGCAATGCCCTGACAAAAAAAGATGTCATTGATGCCCGCTTTTATCATACACCAACCTGCTTGGCAAATATATCAGTTCTTGGCAAAAACGTGGCCCTTGGTATTCTAGCTGTGGGATTTTAGCATTGGGCCATATGGTGCGATATTGAACGGATTGTGGCTGTGCTGTACAAGACTGGCAGTTCTTCAAAGCAGGTATATTTTTCCCTGGGAGTGCATAAAAGTTATGGCTCTTAGCTCCGGTTTGAAGATTGGGGCGCTCTAATTGATGAATGTGGCTTCCAGAACCGAAGCATTTTTTGTAGAAATGCGGATTTTGGATTCACTAGATATTTAGCTATCTATTGGTATCTTCTTTGTGTTAATTGGTTAGGAGGTGGGGGTGCAAATCGGGATTTTCAGAGACTATGAGTTTTGTTGTTTTAGTGTGTTTCCAGTGGTTCTTGTTCCTATCATACTCATAGTGGGTTTTGTCGGAGAAGTATACAAATATATGATATTGACCAAATCCAATGACAAATCTGCCCCAACACTCCGCAAAGGATGGTCTCTACATTTTATAACAGGCAGGACTTTGCGGAATAAAGGTTCAAAAACCCCTTCCGATTTTTTTTGATGGTCAAGGTTGGGCTAGGCACCCAGGAAGTGTGTTCTGGTATTTGAAACCCTCAAATGCTAGAAGAATAATTAAGGGGACAGGGTATTGACAGGTACTATATTCCAGGCATATATTATAATATCTATTGCGAAGTTCCAACTGGTTGGTAGGCTAAGCGGGTACCACACTTGAATCGTAGTATTAGCTCCACAGCGCAGTATCCTCATCCTCAACTGTCAGAATGTAGACCACAGAACCCAGGGGAGGTCAGCAGGCGCCCGTGTGTAGTTCCATCGGCCTGTTATTATATTTCGTATCATACACAAGTACCACGATAAGTGTCCACCCAAAACCTCACCCACCTACACCCGCCCCCATCCTCCGCCATTCAGGGCCAAAAAAAAAAGGCCGCACACCCACCAGGGGCCCGGGCCCATCTCCCAAGTAGAGAATAGGTGTTGGAAGGATATTTGCGTGCAGGGCATAGCGCAGTCCAGTTTAGACGATTACCTTTAATTTCTCCATTTCTCGAGGCGGAAAATTGGCACATAGCACTATGTTTTACATAGCACATTGTTTGTCAGATCACTTCAAGGGCATGCGGTTATGCGGATACCCGGATATGCAGATATTTGACCATGTGGTTAGGAGATATGCGGTTATATGGCATTCAGTTTTGAGATGTGCAGTGTGTAGGCGCATGCCTGTGGATTGCTGCATTAACATCTTATGCTAGTTAGCCTTGGTTTTTGGTTTTTGGTTTTGTTGATGCATGTTGCCATCGGGCGTTAGCTATTGGGTGCTTGGTTCCACGGTGTCTCTTTCATATGCTCTGCTCTCGGGCATATGGTAGGTGGCACAGTACATGGGCTTTCTGGGTCACGGATGGCCGTGGAATATCGGGATAGCTCTATCATAGATTGCTTGGAATGACTAGGGATCTGGATTTGTCAGCTTATTGTGTTTCTTTAAAGCCGATTAAGATTTGGGAGTTTTTGAAGTTGGTAGTTAAGCAGGGATATATATCTCCTGGCCGTACTTGGTTAGTAGATAGATTGAACAACTATCTAGTCTACCTTTCTTCTATGTTCTACTAAGCATAGAGGCTATTGCACTTTCGCCCCTTCACTCTTTGGCGCTTTCTTTAAGCTCCAACCATTGCAGGAGCTAACATGCATACTAGAGATTTATTTTCACTTCCTGGATGGGCGCAGATTGCATAGTTTACAGAACCCTGCTCCTTACACGAGATTTATATACGTGCGTAGGGCAATCTCGCCGATTGAGGCTCTCGCCCTATGGCCAGAGAAGGTGGAAGCTTAAAGTGGAGAGGAAAGTCCCCTCGGTGATTCTGCTCTGATGATTGTTTCCTGGGAGGCTGTTCCTTATTAGAAGGGTTGATATTGTCAATTTTATTTCTCAGCTTCACCTGGGGAGCGGAGGCGTGGTATTTCCTCTTGCATTTGCAGCCAAATCGCAAAGGGAGACTTGGATACTGCAAAACTAGGTTCCAAGGTGTCTGTACTATGCGAGTACAGTAAGAGCTCGAATAATTGGAGGCTAAGACGTCCGAAATTCCCTCTCTTGGATATGGGGGTGAGCGCATAGCGGAAACTGACCCCTCAGACTTCTTCAAAATAGTCTATGTTCGGTAGAGAGTCTTGCGGTCCTTATTCTTTCTGTGCTGCCAGCAGCGTCCTATATATACACAAAACTCTCTTCCAAGAAACACACTTCTTTGCCATCACTCAACTCTGTTCTTCCCTCACCATCTCTTGCTTTCCAAACCACACCCTCACCTTTCCTACAGATTTCGTCCTTCAATCCCTTCACCCGTTTCAACTACTTACAGACTTTTCCTGAATGCTCCTTTTCAAACTTTCCTGATACCTTCTCCTGTTTTGCTATCATCAAAGTGTGACACTCGTTCATTCCATCTTCTAGCTAACACTAGCTCCAACCCTTTAGTACCCCTAGTCTGATTCGTGAATCTTCCCAAAACATCTCAGCTGCATCTAACCATTCGCTCATACACGCCATTGCTTCAACTTCCATACCTCCCAACAATCTTTAAACAAAAACTCTCCTTCTCCTCACTCCCGGTGTAGTAACTGTGTCGCAGATATGGAACCTTCGTGAATATTTTAACAAGACTGAGCTTAAGAGAGGAGAAAAAGAAAAAAGAGCCAACCCTTACCAGCAAAGGCAACTCCAACGTCCCAACCTCGGGTCCAATTATTCGAGTTCTTACTGTAGGGGAGAAAACATTGAATGCCCGTTTCCGCAGGGATACTTCTAATGTGCATATATATAACATAAGCTCTGTCTCCTCCTCCCCCGGGCACACACTATTGTTTTGCCAGTCAATGGTCCCAGAATGCCCTCCCAACTAACCATACATAAAAACTAACGAACCCGCCAAACGCCGAGACACCGAACCCTCCCATCTTATTCCACCAATTCTCATTGATGTATACAGCACACTCCTATTGGCAAAGTCTTCGCCGAAAGGGAGGTACCATGGCACTGTCTTGACGGCAATAAAGGTACTGGTACCAGATTTCATGCATAATTTGAACTGTAAACGTTGGGCAGAGCTTGTGCTAGTACCTTCGTTGCGGCTAGGATAATACCATAGAACCCATCTTTCCGAGAAGACTTTGCTAATGAAAGTTTGCGGAAACGCCAACCCCCCCTTCCTTCCTTCCCTCCTTCAAGGCCGGCCTCAATAAACCTCACAGGACCCAGTATTCCTCTATCTTGCACAATGCCTCCAACAATTCCCTCCAACCAATATTGGACAAAAACATCCTACATATCCAGTTTGCCAGAACACCCACAACAAACCCCACTCCCTCCTACCCCCAACCAACAAACCAAAACCCCATCCTGCCAGTGAAAGAGTTATATCCTGTCTGCACTCCGATATATACAATTAATGCCCAAACCTCTCCCCCTCCATACCGCTTCTCACTAGCCAACTCTAAGCACCTTTTAAGCACCGCTGATGTCAATCTCGCCACCTCAGCATCCTACCACCATCCAACCCCCAACCTCCAAGTAACATCCTACCTCACAGCACATTCCAAATAAACATGACTACAATCTACAAGACCACCCCTCCAAAAACGATTCTCACAAGCACTAGATAAATGTACAATTTCATGATCGCCCATCCACCTCAAATCCGATGTGAGGTAGTCTCCTTTCAATAATCCACACACCAAAGCGTTCCACTAGGTTATGGTGGAAGGAATTGTATCAACCGACTAGAATACAATCATGCCGTTAATCCTATATCTTGTGTATTTATTCGTCGGTTTTTCTTGCCTTTGCCCTTTTTTATGCTGTGTTGTGGAGCTTGCAGGTACTTGAAGGGATGATACTCAGTGGATCATAGCAGGCAGAGTTACAGTGGGATACAAACCTACGGAGCAGTTGTGTGGAGTCGACCGCCTGTCTAGAGAGGACGCGGCGTCTGGGAGACGTCGGGTCTGTAGGGTATTATCATCCACGGTATTATTTTGTGCGTATGATTATTATTTTTTGTGCGTGCGTATGATTCCGTCCCAGACAGGACGCGACGCGACGTCCAGTCCGCGCCGGCGGCGTCCGCAGCACAAACCTTCCAGACCGGTAATGTGTGGCCGGATTGTAACAACATAGTACCAGCACAGTAACTAGTACGCCCCTTCTTCCACACCTAGCCTCTCAGAAGTCCCAGCATCAAGGACGTCCGGAGGCTCCTGAAAAGCGTCCGAGCGTGCGGAATTTCAACCCCCGCGACGTTGAAGAAGGATCCGCACTAACAGCATTCACGGAACCGCGCAAACATCCACAAAATCACTCGATCACTCACTCACTCACTCGCTTAATAAACGGATCATGGGATGTCGCTCGATCCGTTTGTTTCCAAAACATATGATATACTATCCCCCCACAGCTTGGAGTCCAGAAAGTGTTTGTTTGTCCGTACCGCATAACAAGTTTGAGATTTGTAGTATACCGTACCGGTAGTACTGTACTCTACCCTCCTAGTACGATCTACCATCCAGGATGGCAAGTTCCAGACGCTGGAATATATCACAAGGAAGATGGGATATATATATAGAGACTTGAGCGCCCCACCTACTCCCGATAATTATCCAAAGACAGTAACACCACCCACCAATCACTCACTTTCCAATCCGGAGCAGCAAACATTTCCATTCCTGGCCGGGGATCACATTTCCACCTCTCCCCCCCACTCAATACCGTAACTTTAGTTTGTTGACACTCCACCTCACTCACTCTACCGGTAAGCCCTTTGGCTGTCTCAGATACCCGAATCTCGATCTATCTATCGCCTAGAGCTCCCTTGGACACCTCCAGATCTATGCCTAGTAACCAGATTATATCCTTCGCTACACTGACCCCAACTACCCCAAGCTCCCCCATCCCGACCCCCATCCCCAGAGAGCAACCCGGAGCACGGTGATCCCCCTAGATGAGATAAACACCACAAACAAGCCGTCAGAGACTCCGCACAACCTTACACCACCCCACGCACGCAAACGCCCCTCCGCCATCACCGGACCTGCACTTTTACCCTTCCATTCATTCAATTCACTGCCGGTACTCCCGATACACAACGGGAGCACAACAGTACCCCACAACCCCGCCACTAAAATACATACAGTACTACACCACCCAGCAAAGAGCGCCCGCCCGAGTGAGAACACATGACACTGCAGCGACAAAGCAGTAGGCAGCACACTGCACTACACTACACTACACCACAAAAAACGAGAGGTGGGGGTTGCCAAGAATGTGACATGATTGACACTCCCGAGCAATTGTTTGTCTATTTCCTCCCCCTTGAATGGGCAGTTTGTGTGAGTAGATTAATTAAAATATTCTTCACTTTCCTGTTCACTGGTTGGTTGATTGGTTAGTTGGTTGGTGGGGGGGCGGTGCTATTCACATACCCCTTCCTAAAACTCGTACACTACGTACTGTATCTATACTGTAGGATAGGATTCTTGAGTCTAGTTGCTACGAGTGGGTACTGTACAGTGCGGTACTAGAGTAACTACCCGTAGCAAGAACCCCCTCCTTCCCCTCCCACTTGAGCCGTCGGCGTTTGCTCCAGTCAGCGTTTGCTCACTGTAGCGTCTTTCACCATCCATGCGCCTGGCATGCAACCCCCTACCCGCCGCACTCCCCCCCCCGCCCGCCTCTCCAAGATTGTCGCGTGGTGGGATGCCCGCTCCCAGCAAGCAAGAATGAATGAGGAGGAAAAAGCCCGGTGCTGAGGTAGTGCGTGTGGGCAGCGATATATGATAGAACTCTTTGATCAAACAGCACAGCACCCAGGGTACCGTAATGTGGTTTAATCGATACAACTCCCGGTATCCCGTATATTATAAAGAGTCAACACTTCTCTTCCTCCTGGTCTTGGATCTGATCTCATCCTAGGAGTAACATGATTGTTGATTAACCGACATAAAGACCGTTTCCTTACCGCGCGGTATGATACCTTCCTTTCCCTCATTCCATCATTCCATCACCACCCCACACATGCAGCTCCACGAAGGGGGGAACTGGATTTCCAGCGCAAGTCAAGAGGAGGAGGGGAAAGGGGAAAGGGGAAAGGGGAAAGGGGAATCTGACTCGCTTTGGAATTTCTACACTAGAAGGGCAGTGGGGGGTCGGTGATTGATTGTCTATTTTCCGTTTTGGAGTTTCGATATATGATACATAAACCTCTTCAACATTGACCAGGCCATAACCATGAGCACACACCACCAAACAAATTGTCAAGACATCCTGGACGCTATAACCCCCCAATTCGAGAAGCCAGCCCTCCTTACAAAAACGAGCACCACCACCACCACCACCACCACCACCACCACCACCACCACCTCTTCCTCCACCAACAGCGTAAGCAAAACCCCCTTCCACAACTACGATAACAACCCCAGCATATAACCCTCCCAACAACCCACCATCCACCGAACCCTAGAAAAATAGTGTGAAACCCCTTAGCGAGCAGCGGACAGAACTATATTATAGCATATATCAACTCCCACCGGTGCAACCCACCCCACGCTGTATCGTACCAGACAAGTCCCTGGAGGCCGTACCAGCCAGTATCGTAGTAAAATACACCAGCGGAATCCGGGTGGTAGGTAGGTAGGTAGTGCTGGTATTATACCGAACGGAATGGCAGCCGTGAACACAATCCCACGGGGTATGGAGGTCGAACCAGGGGATAAAATCCCCGTGCTTCAACTTTATATACACAACACAACCCCGCAAGCGGACGGATTCATATAATCCATTGAGGAAGTCGCCGGGGAGGTGAGGCAAGATAAGACAAAGTATGTATGTGAAAATGTCGTTATGGTAGCAATCATCCCCAGCACCAACCGGAGAGACATCATACTCCGTTATTTTCTGGAAGCCGTCGCCTGAGGAAAGCTACCCCTTCCACTCCTCCTCCTCGGGGCGAGGGGAGAGAGCATCAAACTAGCTTCCTGGACATCCTCCCGCCCTACTAGGCCCTAATCCAGTCTCCCACACCAACACCCCACAGATGCACACGGGCGGAAACAATCCGTCGCCGGAATCTGGAAAACCCGTCGTTTATAATAAGCATGCCCGAACTCGTCGGTACGATGGAGAAGGGCGGCGCACCTGACTGCTCCCACCCACCTCGATCTCCCGGCGGGCGTGCGGGAGTTGGGCACGCGCGTTATGGAGAGGGGGACGGGGGATACGTGGGCGATGTGGAGTGTCGCATTGCTGGCATCTGCCGTTGAGTCTGGCTACAGCCTTAGGTGCGTGGTGGTGGGAGCCCATGCGAGGGCAATGCACACGAGGTGGGCGACAAATTCCGTTACAAAAGTGTACGGTTGAGGAGTACGGCACCTCTATCGCAGTGGTGAAGGGTTATGATGGCGAGTGGTGGGTGGGTGGGTGAGGGGTCTCCCGCCAGATATGCTCGGAGTTGGGTGGTTGGCAGTTGGAGGGGGGGTTAAGGAGCCGACCCAGAAGCCCGGAGAGTATTTGAAAGGGAAGGGCGAGAGAATCAACGTGATATTGGGCATGTGGTGTCACTCGGTATTTGGTATTCCTCGTTCCCTCCCCACAACCCGTCATGGATCCGATGAACACAACCGAACTAGATGGAATGAAACGATAATAGAATTGGCGATCCGTTGACTTTGTCCCTCCTCATTAGACATGTCCATTCTCATGACCCCTGACTAGCAGCAAGTACTGCACCCACTAGATGCAAGGAAAAGCAAAAGAAATACACAACCGCGTAAAAGTGAAATCCAACTGAGAAAAGGAAAGACTAGTAAGAAGCGGAAAAGGAAACTAGAACACTTCATTCAACGTTCCCATTGTAAAACTAATCCCCATTCGAATACACTTCCATTTTCATTCCACTCTCCATCCCCGTCACTCATTCTGACAAGACAACCCCATTTCCACCTATCCACCACTAATACCTTTTACTGCGCCTTCTTGGGTACTCCACTGCTACCACCACCGCCGCCGAGATACCGTCCCAAATCCGTAAACTCGCCAAAGCTCCTGACACTACTCTTCATAGTGTTCCAAGCACTCTTGACACCATCAGGAATATTATTATCCGCAGTGAGGGCATTTCCACGAACTTCGATCCCCTTTAAAGCTTCCCTAATGAAGACGCTCTGCGAGTACCTCGTGCGGAGGAAGATGGTGTAAATTGCCAAAAGGATCCAAGAGTTCCTGAATATTATGGCGCCACAAAAGATGCGGGCCCAGAGGAAGAGCTCCAAGTTCGCTACAAGGTGCATGGAGTAGTCGTAATTGTTCTTAACAAATTTAGCAATGAACTCTGAGAGTGCTGATTGCGGCTTTGGCCCCCCCCCTGGGGAAATTGCGGAGCCGGGGGGAGGGGGCAGGATGGCTGGCAAGAGGTTGGTGCGGAGGTATGTTAGAAAGTGGAAAGTGGAGTACACGGCGAATGGGAGGAGAGCGTAGAAGATTGGTTTTGAGTAGAGCCAGATCAGGGCCATGACTATTACATCAGTGTAATCATGTTAGCAATCATTCCCTCCCGCAGAGAAAAATTGAAAGGTAGCGTACATAAATACTGGATATTCTCGTCTGCCAACACCTTCAGAACACCGGCTTGCCCTCCGGGTAATTGCCCGTTGCGAACACGCGGTCGGTAAGCCTTGTAAACGACAATGCCATAAGTCACAGCCGCGCTAAAGAAGCCGAGGCGGTAGCAGACGCTGGCTACCCGGGTGTTTGTGGAGAACTTAATGGCTGCGAGGGCGTAGCGGAAAGTAGTTAGGAGGAGGGTGAAGTGGCTGTTGTTACCTCCCATTCATCGTTAGTTAAAGAAGTAGACAGATAGATGAGAGAAAGAAATGAAGAGGGAAAAGGGAAGGAGGGAGACATACCCGACGAACCAACCAAACTGTAAAGTCTGTGCTAGAGCCATGAGCCGCTGCGGGAGGGGGGTTTCTGGCGGTGGAGCCATGATTGTTGGCTGTACAGTACTTTTTTATTCTTTTATTTTTATTCTTCCTTCTCGGGAGAAGCTGTATGTCGTTAAGGATACCGTTACGGTGGCTTTATCCGTTGAGTTGAGAGGGGATGATAGAAAGAAGGGGAAGGGTGGGAGGACGGAGGATGAAGGAGAGGAGAGGACAGAAGAGAGGAGGGAGGGAGGGGAGGTTGGTGGTTGGGATAAAGTCGGGACTACTTCTGGGGTAAAAGTGGTTAGGGAATGTCGTCACACAGTCCCGGACTAAGAAATATTGCGAGGCACTCGAGTAGATACGAGGATTACGCTGCGGTTGGGAGGGGGGAAAAGGAGGGAGGAAAAGATTCTGATGATGCGACCTGTACTCAAGTACGATGCTTGTACAATGGGATACCGGTGACTCCTGAACGGGTGAACAAGTAGCCGTGATAACCAGAACCCAAGTACCCGTACCACGATCCTCAATTCAATATCCAGGTCGAGCAATACTTGTAAATTAACCATCTGACCCCGAGCAATAAAATCTCATCCATCTAGCTGTAATTCATCTGCCCTCGTATCATAATACAAGTAATACCGGTATCTATAGACTTTACCTTTGACTTTGCTCTTCAACCGCAGTACCCACCCCTCCCCTTATCATGTTATCAAGGGGACCTTCCTCCTCCCTTTTTTGTCCCGTCTTGCAAAACCGTTGTCACCAGCACACGGGCCAGGGCTCAGTAAAAGCCATCTGTCCACAAGTCGCTCGAGTCGTTCGTTGTTCCACGAAAAAAAAAAAAGAGAAAAAGAAAAGATAAGAAAGGGCAAACCTAAAAGAAGCCACCGTGACGTTTCCCCATGATTGCTCAGCACCAAATCTATGATTGGGATTTACTTACCAGCCACACCTCCAACAATTCGTGGAACGAGCGAGAAAAGGAAGAAATCACACTAACTTACCAGTAGAGAGAGGGTTTTTGATGTATATGTGTCCAACTAAGGACAGTCATGCTAAAAACGCTATATAAACCATTCATTCAAGCCTAAAACATAGAGCGCACACAGGACGGTACGACTACCAGTACTTAGGGAGAGGAAAACAAAAAGCACAAACCTCAAGTCTGCTGGGCACATCATCTACAAAATTCTCAGGCCTTTCTAAGAGGTATGGCCGCCACATGACTAAATCACGGCTTTGCAAGGTCACAATCACACCTACACCGAACATTACCAGCACAAGGACAGGAAGAAAAAAAAATCAACATTACCACACCTTCCACCACCTTTTCCCATCAGTTAAGCTAAAAATAAAAGAGAAGAAAAAAACGAAAATGGAACCCTCCGCTAGTGCTCTGGATGCTAATTTACGACAAAACGTTTTCACGATTAAGAATCACAGTACACAGAATTGAAAACAATAAATGTTAAGAAAACGATGATAAGACCAGGACGTCCAAAGCATACCTACGAACATGGATTTTTGGATTTGAAGAGATAAAGGAGACAGGAGAGAGAGACTTCAGATTCGGTACTAAAAAGAAATAAGAAGGGGCCCAAGGGAAAGAAAGGAGAGTAATGAAAGATATCGAAATGAATGTCGATGGGAATCTGCAAAAGGTAGAGAAAGGAATTGCAAAAGTGTTACGTCGTAGTCCCCAAATTTCTCCAGGATAATTGCTTCGGCTATCATTCCCCAGCTCCATCCGAAATCCGAAATCCGCTTGTACCAACTCCATACATAGCCTTTAACGTAGCGAAAATTTGTTTCTCTTCCCCTTCTCCTCCAAAGGCCTTCCACTCTCGACCCTGCTCTTCTTTTCCTCCAACTCTGCTCGTTGTCTCTGGAGCTGTTCCTTCATATCTCTGTGACGATCGTAAAGTTCCTGCTCGGACTGTCTGAGTTTGCTCTCCTTTTCGGCAACCTTTTGCTGGAAGACCATCTTCATTTCTGCCTCCATCTTGGCGAGCTTCTGTTCGTGGAGCGTCCTCTCCTCTTCTTGCTTGACGGCGGGGTTGACCTCCTTGAAGACACTTGGATCCTGAGCAACACCCATATCGGTGAGCTTAACAGAGCGGTAATTCTCATAGAGGAAGTTGTTGGTATGCTCCTTGAGCTCCTCCATGTGTGTGCGAATCAGCATTTGGCGCAACTTGACAAAATCGCAGTGCTCCTCATTGTCGACCTCGATGATACCCCAGGGGTAGCGACGACCACGGACTTTACGACCGTCCGCGTTGGTAACCTCGGAGTTGGCACCAACAACAGCGAATGGTACCTTCGACATGATCTCATTGTTCTCAGCAATGGTTTCATCGTCATCAAGCTCGTAACGGGGTCCCTCAAAAATCTGGATCTCGTGATGGTTGATATCCGCGAGAATCTGCCACATTTGTTAGTTACCTATCCAGAAATAAAATCGAGATGAAGCGAACACACTCTCTTCTTGAATTCAGCAATCTCCTCATCAGTCAAGGTATCCGCCTTGGCGATGACTGGGATCAAGTTGACTTTGGTATGAAGCCTTCGCATAACCTCAATATCCAAGGGCTTCAAGGCATGTCCGGTAGGTTGAACGAAGTAGACACAGGCGTGGACTCTATTGTCAACAATGTTCATTCGGTTAACCTTATTCTCGGCCTCCAGATAGGCGTCGAAACGCTGCTCAATGTTATCAACGATTGGGCGCCAGGATTCATCATTATTGACAAAGTCTCCGAATCCAGGGGTATCAACAACAGTAAGGCGAAGACGAACGCCATTCTCCTCAATATCAGCCGAGATTGATTGAATCGAGACAGTCTTAGGGATGATGTCGTGGGAAGGTCCCTTGCGCTCCTTAGGGGGGTATAGAGAGGTATTGAACAAAGTATTCACAAGAGTCGATTTTCCAAGTCCGGATTCACCTTAACAAATTGTCAGCCGCTCAATTGCACAAGCCACACTTATCGATTTTGACTATCAATCCCAACCCCTGATTCAGGGGATAGCGCAAAAATTCCGGGGTGAATTCAAAAAAAAAGGGAGAACAAACCGACAACCATGACATTAAAGTTAAATCCTTTTCGAACACTCTTCCTGTGCCATTGGTTGGGCAAATTGGCGAACCCAACATACCCCGTCAACTTCCGTCTCACGATGTTCTTAGCATCGGCAGAAGCTGCCTGAGCAGCGGCAAGTTTAGGGTTGGTAGACTGAGCGACGATGGGTACAAGAGGAGACGATAATGGTGAGAATCTGGGTTCCTGCTGGGGGGAATCCGGCAAAGAAGGGGTAGACATAGCGACGATAGGGGATGTAACTAAATCGGGGGAAGCTCTAAGAGTTAGTTTCAACATTGTGCGGGTCGAGGAAGGAGGAGGATAACGATTAATCAGAAACAAAGGCAGCAAATGATCAAGAAGAAGATGCTGAACGAGGAGAGAGTGTGGAAAGGAGAGATGGCGATGGAATGGCGGAAAACGCAGCTTCAGCAAGGACACATGTGAGTGTTGGACAAATGGCCATAGAAGCGCGTCTCCCTCCCCCCTTCTTGACTCGTACCCTCCTCCTTTCCATGCCTTAGTTCTCGTCCATTCTATTCCGGGAAATCACTCGCTACCTCTCCCTTCTGACACTCCGTCACTGGGGAGGGAAAAATAAAATAAAAAAGAACCGATCCATACCGTTCTGACTTCCTTCAAATCTGTTCCTTAAAGCAAAGCTGTAAAGAAAGGGGTGTGAAGAAAATTAGGATGTGTAAATCTAGAGTTGGGGACGCGGGTGTCAGCAAAGATGTAAAGCTATGTTACAATGCGAGCGTAGTGGGCGAATATTGCAAGTGAAGGAGGGGGGGGGGAGGATGGCGGGAGGGATTAACACGTAAACTCAGGGTTCACGCAATACCGATCGGTGATAGAAGGAGGGGAGAAAGGAAAAAAGAACACATACACGCGACAATTGCAGTAGAAAAGTAATAAAATGAAGGAGCTATATCCCTTCAATCAATGAGAGTTGTGGAAGAGAAATAAAATATAGAACCCTCGACGGATGAAGACGGGAGGGAAAGGGAAGCAACTGTTAAGAAGCAGCACCGGCAGTACAAACAACCCGAAGTACTGGGCGAAGGTGGATGAATGGGGGAATTGGGGGAGAGGGAGGGAGGGGGGGGGTATGGGTTGTGTGGGAAGGTGAA
>Ga0307513_10000343_pt1 | contig 67418 bp, 74 predicted proteins | sample 15_EM_MG_FD_202174 | JGI IMG/M metagenome (GOLD analysis project Ga0307513, IMG submission 202174) | Populus trichocarpa ectomycorrhiza microbial communities from riparian zone in the Pacific Northwest, United States - 15_EM | ecosystem: Host-associated > Plants > Roots > Unclassified | place...
TTTGTTTTTTGCGTTCTGGTTTTGTGGGGAGGGGGGGGGGTGCGTTTGGGGTGAGTTCATGGGTTGGTAGATGGTGGCTAAGTGGCTGGGTTGGGGGCTTTGCTGTGGGGAGAGCTATGGGTAGTTGCGTGTGTTTGGGATCACCATTTTCCTTCCTGAAGGGGGGCACTGTGTCGGATGGGGGCGGGAGGCACTTCCTCAGTTATGAGGGAAGATATTGTGGGAGGGGTGTTGAGGGGGTGCCATGAGAGCTGAGGCCTAAGGGAGTTGATGCTGGGTTGAGGTTTGGGTGTTTGATAATGTTGTTGATCGAAGGAGAGGGGGAAGGGGGGAGAGAAAGGAGGGGGTGGCTGTCTAGAGATGGGCTTATATCGGGTGGGTGATGATGCAAGCGGCCAGAGTGTCGCTCGGGATAGTAGTAATTAGGAGAGCGCAGGAATGATTTCTAACGAGAAGGATGTGGGAGGGGAAAGGGTAGAGTGGGGTAAGAGAGGAGGGGAAGGTCATAAACGTGGAGTGCTGTGCTCATCATTTTACTTGACCAACTTGGGGCTCAGTTGGGCCCCCTCTTTCTCTCTTTTCTCCGGCTATGTTTCTCTTTCCCCTCTCTGAAGCTTGTGCCTGACGATGGGTGGGAGTGAGGGATATTCGAGAGATGCCACAATATCGGTCACAATTGGTAGTTTACGGATACACCAAATCTGGCAGAATAGATATTGGACTATCCCAACGATAGATCTTTTCGAGAGAACTCTTTGGCACTTCCGTTCCATTTCCTGGTGGTTAGAATTCGTGGCGTCTTTGGCACCGGGCATAGTATCCTATTTCCCTCGGGGCCGGCGCGGATGTCTTGTCTATGATGGCTCAATTTCCCAATACAATCCCACCCTTCTTCGAAATATGGCGCAAGTGTGGCCGGCCTGTACGGCTCGAATAAATCTATCATATCTGCCTGCCGGCTGCTGTCGAAGAACCGAGAAAATTTCTGGCTATCCGGACACTTATGGAAACGGGGGATATCCCACTCCCTCAACCCCCCGTCACTTCATATCACTCGAGCGCTTTTGTGGGACAACGCCGCGGTTATTGGCGTGAGTGACATTTTTCCTAGCCCCGTATTTCTTAGATTGGTGCTATTGTAGCCATTTAGGCACTCTCAGTGAGAGGGTGCGTACAATGGTGCGGACCGCCGGCCAATAATCCACGGTAGCGCGCCTTGTCTTCGGCATTTCTGGGTGCTTCTGGCGAAACACTTGTGGCAGCGCTGGTTAGCTGGGTTTCAATAGTCCACCACTTGGCTCCGTCTTGACTTAGATATCCTCAAGTTGCCGGAAGGTGCGACAAACTCGCTCGGTTTGTTAAAAGTGACCAAGAATATCTCCGTGAGCCGAATATTTGGTGGGGACTCTAGCCAAAGATCGGCTAACAGAAGCACTCTTAGCAAAGACGAATAAGTACAGTACTACTGGAGCACAGTACAGGTAGCACCACAATCTTATCTCCGGATGGCGACCATTTCAATGGACGAGATATCCGTTCAAACCACCGTACTCGCAATAATCACCCGGCCCCAGTTGTGAAGAGACGTAAGTTGGTAGTGTGCCACGTAGCTACAAGTTACGGGCATATAGTACCCGAATACTAGCCAGAAGCCCCACCGCAGTATTTGGCGGGAATTGACCCTAGGGCATTACCAACCCTAGGCCTACCCCCAGCAAAAAAGTGGTTCGCCGAGCATTTTTTTAATGCTCGATTACTCCACTGCCCCCCGGATTCGAACTCATGATGGTCGCATAGATAATTTACCATACAAAAGTTTCACCCCTGTCCTTTCCTGTACCAAAGAATTTGTACCAAGATATTGGTATAGTAGTTGACTTAGCATGATCTCCGGCAAGTATCTCGCCCCCGGCCGCAGCCTATGGGATTGTGTACTCAGTTTGGGGGGGGAAAGCATTTGTAGGATAGGATATCTGAAGGACGGTATCTACTCGAGTGCATTGTTAGGCCGCTCTATTTCGAGTAAAATGGGGTATGGACAATGAAGGAATATGATAGGGCGCAATTTTGTCCAAAGGTTAAGCAGCTGGGTTTGCGGGGCAAGGCGACACAAAGGGAGTCTTAGTATAATAGGACTTACTTTTTCCTATCGGTGGATTGCCCACCTGGGAGGGTGGAATTATCCTACCGAGGGCTTGAAAGCTGAAAACGTGAGTTGGATTATAATTCATTGAAGTTTCTCATGATACCCTGTGCCCTGCTCTGTGAGATGGGGCCGCCGCTTGTGTCGTAGCGGGATGGGTTTCTCTAGTAGTTAGCATTCCCTCCACCAGAGCAACTCTATCCCTGGTTATGCAATTTTTGATGCCGGGGCGTGGCCGTTCCATGAGAGTGGATTTCATCTATTTTCATTGTTACACCACCTTTGGTTGGTTGGTTATGGTGAGGGAGCTCTGTAGCCGGAACTGGCGGATGTTTGTTCCGGCGAGTTAACAGCAGATTAGTTTGCCAAGACTAATCATTTTCAGGTTAGTATATTGGCAAATATCAATTAACAGTCCTTGCCGGCAAAGATATTTAACAGTAATTAACCTATCCTAGACATTCTCCCTGCTCCTACCAAAATTTTAGACCACAATGTCTCCATGAAAAATTGAGATATTTCTATTTCCTCTCTATTAGTACGCAGAGGGTCGCCCACTCTATCATCTAATGGAACCATAATTCTCATTAGACTCGTGGTTGAAATCCTTTGGTGGTTGAAGATGGACAATATTTTCTTGGCAAAGCACTCCGGATAGGGTTCCCTTACCGTAGTGTTGAAGTGTCAGAATGTCCGGTTTGGGATCCAGATGATGTGCTCAAGCATACTTCGTGCGGGCTTCCAAAAAAACGGGTCCAAAACTGGAACAATCTCACCCCTTCTAGCTCCTTAGCTCAGAATAGGGCCCACTAATTTAATAAGTGCCGTACATTAACCCGTCCTGTCTAGGCTTCCATCCCCTCCGAGCTCTCATCTCCGGGCTTCCATCATGCAAAAACAGCATTCAGCATCCTCTAGCCGAGACAGGCTGGTCAATCCAGTCACCTTTCTCGTCCATTTTCCAAATTAAAATCTCGTGGAATCTACAAACAAGGACAAAGTGTGCGTGAAACTCACAATTTCCGGCCAGCTCTCTGACCTCGGGGCTCGAACATATAGCTCTTCAACTGAGCACTAACCCAATCGCGGATTGTTCTCTTCTTGTGTTTCTCTCTATGGAATTTGAATTCTAAAACTCCATTCATACCAGGTCTACGTGGAGCTTCGGCCTTCTCGTCCCTTACTAAGAGGGTCTCCAAGGCCCAGAAAGCCAATGCTAACAGTCTTCTATTTTGTGGTTACGTAGTGGCCAGGCGAGGTTATGGTGAGGTCAACCGGACCGGTGCCTCCACCTAGCTACACAGCACGGCGCTTTGTTAGTAACGAAGAGGCAGATGAGATAGAAAAGGTGCGCTATGTATTATGCCTTAGTAACCTTATACTCTGCCTGTGGGTCTGAAAACGGGTTCTCGAGAATAGTGTTCCCAACGGGCCTTGCAAGGGGGCTACCAAGAGCACCAGACGGGACCGGGCTACCTCCAGGAGTCCGTCTGGGGCAGCGAAATCCCAGGATGACCGTCTTTGGCCCGGACGGTGGGCCCTATAGGGTGAGATAGCGATTTTCGGGGTGGGGGTAGGACTGCAGGCGATGCCGGGAGAAGGCTGGGGGAGATGCAGGACAGCGGGGGACAACGGGAGACGGATGAGTGATGTTTCGTGATTTCAGCTCTGCCATCTCTACCCCGAAATCCGGTCAAACAAATGGAATGACCCAGGTAGGAACCTTGGAGTCTAGTTTGTGGATATGCCTTCTGCTCGAGAATTAATCTTTAGGTTTTATCTGCTGCCTCTATTAATAACAAGTTTAGGCGCATTCCACAGTAAGTTAAACCATAACTTTTCGGCTGTCGGGCGTAGGGCGGCCGCTCACCCCAAAAATGAGGGACTCTAGCCCGTAGTCTATCTCGTCCTACCACTAAGCAGGCGGGCCGGGCTGTTAGGAACACTAGCTAGTAGAGCTATTATATCTGGTGAGATGTATCCCCTGTAGTGGTGATAGTGCCGAATTTCCCTACACCGTGCTAAAGAGGCACTAGCAAGATTAGCGTATTTCTTGGATTGGTGGATTCAATCTCATAGTGGTGTAGAGCTATCACATGACTCGGGATGTTGGTTAGTAAATCTCAACAGTTGCATTGCCTCACAACTACGTCTAACATCGCTCTCATATCAGGTTTAGTGTTCCTGTTGATGGAAAAAGATCTGCATCATAACTTGACCTGAAATGCTTTTGATATCACTCGATTGACATATCTAGAAAGGTGGGGAGCTAGTTTTTTAGTTTGTATTTTAGCGTGGTGTAGGGAAATTCGGCACTATCACCACTGCAGGGGATAGGTGTGTGGATGTGAGAATCTTTACAAAAGAAAGGGTGTAAAGATCTGAAGATGTGGAAGGCGATACCAGGGTTTGATGTACCCTTTCTGCAATTTGCAGGTGCAGGAGTGCAGCTCTCGATAGAGGAATAGGCTTTCAAAGTTACCCTGTCTAATGTTGTAACCTTGGCACAAGTTGGAATGATTACCAGGGTGGCTTCGTCTCACTCTCTTGTGATTCATTCCCGCCTGCACGTTGAGTTACCCGAGTGCTGGGGCTGACTGGATAAGTCGTTTTTCTTTTTTCCTTTTAAGAGCGCAACACCGTACTCGTACACGTACCGCCCATTCTACCTACCGGTACTTAAGGAGTCCCGAGATACACGGCCCCTCAGTACTCGAGTACAGTGTTGCAAAGAAGGCCTTTGATGATCGAACCCGGGGGGTTAGAAGGGGGGGGTTTGAATCGGGGCTTCTGAAAATGGGGATTGAAGGGGGGAGCTCTTTAATGTCTTAGTAAGCAAAAATAGCAGGAACTCTGATGCGAATTTCTACCTTGAACCTAGATGCGCGAGTGTTTATTGCTCAGAAGCCAGGAAAGTAGAATGCCAGTACCAGTTTATTTGCTTTTTCTACTACATTTTGCCCTCTTTTCCTATCATTTCATTTATTTCTTTGCTTCCAACTGCCTTCAATATCATGGTTTACCGATTTGTTAGAAGGAGTTCTATCTTATAACCCCCCGGTTCGAAAAAGCGCGTTCCTAGCCTTCGATCATTTTTTGATCGAACCCCCCCTTCATTGCAACATTGCCTCAGTAGGCAGGAGATCTGTGGTTCAGGATGTCATAGACCTACTAAAGTCGGGATGTGGGGAATTAAACTTCCAGGGGCATGCCTAGCGCAAAGACGTCATAGGGCTTCTCTAAACACAAATTGAAGGTGGGAGGTTTGGTGCAAGGAAAGTTATCCTGCCAGTATCATAGCATTGTGATGAGGGTATGATGGAATGATCTTTGGTAATCGGTCCGAACAGTACGCCCCGTTCCCTCAATATTGGCGGGCAAGGGAAGGACACCAGCATATATGATCGACGCGGCAGCAAGGGGGCCTATTGTACTCGAGTACTCGAGTACTGGTATTCTTTGCTTGGGGTAGGGGAGGAGAAAAGGGGGGGGGAGAGTTCAAGTTATATATGGCTTCTCTTCGCCCGCTCTCCAGGAGCCTTATTACTTTCGGAGCAAACTCTTAAGTACGGTATTACCTACTTCCGCTTCAATCTGCGGGGGAACATATTTATTCAACAGCAGCGACTCTCGGATCAGAATGTCGAGCGCTTGGGAAAATAGGGCTGGGGTAGCCTACTCCACTGCGGACACTGGGGACAAGCCGGCAGACCCGTACAAGGGAGTCAACTCGGACGTGGATGCTTCTATCAAAGAGAAGGTTAAGGGCCTGATTGCGTTTGTGGAAGGCGTTAAGTTTGGCATGGTGACTCCCGGGCAAAGCTAGTCTAGGCTGCTAAGTTAGTTAGTAGGTGCATGTCATTAGTAGCGAAGGTATGATTCATCAAACCACTTTCATCTTGATACGCAGAGATTAACAGAGATATCAGGAGAACGGGGTTGACTTCTTTTCCCATACCGATACAGAGACGGGGAAGATTGACGAACTACACTCTGACCCTCATGCCGGTTTGGGGTACTTGAAGAATTTAGTAGTATGCTTTTGGTTTTCACCCCGCGGTAAACAGGAACTAACAAGCGACATGGGCATCGATCAGTGGTATTGCAATCATCGATAACGATTAGCAGAAAGTTAGACAGTAAGCCGATTCTTCCCGAAGCTCACATCCATACATTTTTTTCCTAATGAAAGGAACCGCTCAGGTACTACACTCCCGCTCTCAAGGCATGGGTTGGAGGCCTTGGAGATAAAGCACACAGCCGAGATTCCAAGGATCCTCGTTTGGCGGTCATAAAAGTTCACTCTAAAACTGCAGCTTACGCTCCTCGGAGGGGAACTGCACTCTGTTTCCAAACAATGGTTTCCGAGGTTTGGAAACTGCAGTTTGGGAGCGATATTTTTGTAGGTTAATATTGAGTTAATAAATTCTATTTTAATACAATTTTTGCTCACTATCATCATATTATTAGGTTCACTTTGTTGGAAATTAACCTCTTCTACTGATTACCAATTTCCCCCAAACTTTCATAACTTATCCAAGGTGTTTGGCAGCTCATACCATTCAAACGGCAGTTTAGGAAACCACTTAAACTGCGGTTTCGCAACTTCAGTTTGGGTAGGTTTACCACTCAACCATCACTGTGCCAGACATCCCCTAAGGGAACGATCATAGGAAATACCGGTACCCTAACACGAACAAGTTGAGAGCGTTGGCCAAAGAGGGGCCGCGGACCTTCAGGAACAGTCCAGCGATCGATCAGTTAAGAGACCTCTTTTATGTCCTTATCCATTTGCGATTACAAGCGTGATACGAGCACTTTGCTACCTAAGATACTTTGGTAGGGCTTAGGATAGGGACTTGGGTTATGACTGTGAAGCTGTGAAAGTGTTCAATAGCTTTTATCTTGAGCTTCAAGTTGGGAGCTTTCTCGCGGAACCCTGCCACTATCTGTGGTTGAAAAGCTTCCGAAGGGGATCATGATTTCACTTTGACGGTCGTCATTTGTCTGGTCGGTGGCTGAGGCTTCGGTCGTCAGCGCGTTGAGAAGGCCATCTCTGTCCTTGGAACCAGCCCGCGAAGAGGCTCAACTTGTCGTGCTACTAATACCCATGGTAAAGATATGTGGGCATCACGACTACGTACTCGAGTATGGTAGGAAAGGGCGGAAAACTTTGGGCGGCGAGAAATGGATTAGGGGCGCCGATCAATTAGCAAGGGTGGAAAAGGTGGGATGTTACATAGCGCCATTAGCCCGCAGCGGTTGCACTAAGCCACTGTCCATCTGCATGTCTCTGCATATTTTATTAAGATTGTGCAAGGCCAAATCTAGAGTAAAAGGAGGGGGGGGGATTAAGGCATCAGGTAGTTCTTTTGAAAGGCTATAAATCAACATATTGAACTTTGCGCTGACAATTCCATCATGATCTGAATGCCAGTGGCCAAGTGCTAAGATACCCACTCTTTCAGTCCGGATTTCTGGTGTCTGGCGAAGCAAGAATTTTTCCATTTATGCAACCTGGTCCTAACTACCCGGCATGATCTTGCTGATCATACCCGGGCAGACAAGCGGTAACTTATTCCGTTGTTCATCGATAAAGTATTCCCCCCCCTCTGGATGCCAGATCGCAATAAGAGATAGGGAATCATAGCAGAAGGTAGTGTATCATATCTGGACACGGGGCAAGGTATTGCACCTTCAATCCATGCTTTTTATTTGCTTGCTCTGAAGCCTTTTCAGGTGGGCTATTTACGTGCAATAATAACAAGTGTTTTCCTCTTGCCTCTTGCCTTTCTTCGTATGGGGTTTCTCTCGGTCACATTTGTCGCCCATTGCCAGTTCATCAGCCACTTGAAAGCACGGTATCATCACATGCGAGAGACTGACGTAGGCTTGCACCCATGCACCCTTGCTTGGCGAAAGCTCGGAACTCGAGGTGGCCTAGTGACTGTGCCACTTGTACTCTGGCCGCGAATTGGCTACACTAGTTATTCGGCCACGACGTAATTGGGACTCTCCCCTGGTGTCGCATACGACACACTCCCGAGCTTGTCACGGGAAGCAAGGAGGGAGGGAGGGAGGGAAAAGAAAAAGAAAAAGAAAAAAAGAGCGATACCAAAGTACTTTCTGTGTTACGGGCTACCACAAGATGCTACCGGTAGCCCTCCTCCTCATCCCTCCCACCATCCATCTAACCCTCCACCTTTTTCCTTCTCTAACAACACCGCACCACACATCACACACCCCCTCCCACTTTATCAAGTTACTATATCTTCCGCCATCCCATCTTCAGTTTCTACCCACTTCTGAGCAAACACTCTATCTTCTACTCCTCTTTCGAATAGCTATTTCTCTTCACAAGAACCACAATGTCTGATCTTGACAACTCTGCATCGGAGGGGGCGGCTGCTCAGATCATTAATGGTAAGGTTAGTATAAACTCCAGCGGATGCAGGTCCCCTACTCTATTCGAACCCAAGGTTTGCTAACCTCCGTGTTGTTTAGTTTTTTCGAACATTCCTACATTCGGGCTTTCTCTCTGTTTGTTATCTCGTGAACCACCGAGCTGATTAGTTGCAGGATCTCATCCCACCACCCAAAATACTAAGGCCGACTTTTCAGGCCTTGCCAACTCCTCCTCTTCTCAGAACAGTGATGCTACTGATAGCGATCAGCCTCTCACCCACTATCACAGCTTCTTCTATGATCTTTTCACCGTTTGTCTCACTCTCCCTGTTCTTGCTTCGGGGTTTGTTCCCCACTCCATCCCTTGCTGACGTAAATGTGCATCATTTACTTCTAGTGGAAATTTCCACGTGCAACTGGATTCTTCTTTTTCTCTGCCATTTCTTTAATTTTCGCCTTTCGTTTTGTCAACGTGCTTCGCTATGTTTTCAAGGCCACCTATCTCCTCTTTTTCGGTGAGTTTCTTTTTCTCTCCTTGTCTCCTTACCCCCACCACTTTGACAGATAAGCTTGCATGAGCTGGCCCGGGTGTTTCAGAAGAGTATCGGAGTTGACATGAGGTACATAACCGATAGGCGTGGCTTTTCTAGAAATTGCTGCTAAGCCCTTTGGCGCGAGAGGATTTATTTCATCCGTCCGGCCAAAACGGTATTACACTATTCCAAGGGACTCGCTCGACCGTCTATTTGGGGAACTTCACGATCTTTTGAACTTTTTCGTTCTCGAATTCCAGAGGGTCTTGTTTGCTGAGAATATCTTTGCTACTGTTGTGGTGCGTAATCCATTCCTCATTCCAGGTGCTGGGTTTCGTTTCTGACAGCATGTTTTGTTTTTTGTTCCAGGCATTCTTCGCTTCGTTCATTGGATATTTCCTTATCAAGTACATTCCGTTCTGGGCTTTGTTGCTTCTCAGTGGGTTTCCCCATCGCGACCATTACGTCTCCTTTTGGTAGCATCCGTCGGAGTTTAGGCTAACCTGATTTTGTTATCATTATTAGCAACCGTTACTGCTTTTACTGCCCCCTTGACCTATCTCCAGAATCAGGAGGTTATTGATGAACAGATTCAGTGGGCCAATGAATACGCCAATGCCCAATTGGCCAACGGTCGCCAGATGGCTGAGAAGTATATCGACGATGCTAGTGTGCGCGCCCGAGCCACTGCTGTTGAACTCACTCAAAAGGTTCAAGGCTACGCCGGAAAGAAGTCTCCCACTACAGAAAAATCGCAGGCATCTCCACAAGCCGCGAACAACGGTCCCTCCCATCAATTTCCCGATGCACCCAAGTCCGATCTTCCGGCAGTCGATAACGAGAGTGATGCCAAGGTTGCCGCTCCTGAACCTGAACCTATACTTGCCTAAGTTGTTTAAGGACGGAATCTCCATTGCTCGAAGGGTTTGGGTGGATGTCGGGCGTTAGGCAGAGGTTAGGCGACATTCAATGGGCAAAACTGATATTGGCACTTCAAAATTCAGTTTCTAAGTGGGCAGTACGAAAAACAAAAGTCTGGGGGATATGGGTGTATTTTTCTTTCTTGCTTCTTCTGCTTTTTTTCTTTCTCCTCTTTCAAGTTTTTTGCGAAAATCTCCTGGGAGCGAATGCTATCGAGAATGGTTGATCTGAGGGCTAAGAAGGCCCGTCACGTTGTTCCTTCTACTCATTAAACTGCATTACCTCTTGGTTACGATGCCCTGCTTTGCTGTCATTTGATGGAAAACGGTTCGGAGGGTGCGCTCGTCTTTTGTCTCGGGCTTTTGATTTCGGTTTTAGTCTATGGGAATGCTGTGCTAGCCGTCGTCGGAGTGCTGTCTGCCTGTTTAGTGCTTCGCTGGCTGTTGTTGCTGTTGGCTTTTCCTTCCCTAACCACCTCAATCGCTTGTTTTATTGTGGTAGCCTGATAATGCAGTGCTATTTATGATGCAATCACTCGGGTGTTTTTTACACTTCTCACATCAGTTTATTTGCCGTGTCGTACTGTGACCAGATTTTTTTTCCTCCTCCGGCGGAAAAAGCAATTATTGTAGATCTGCGCTTGTGAGTCGCGTCACGGGGTTGGAGCCTCTTCCTTGTCGTACTTGTAACGTGAATTCTCAAAGTATAGGAAAAAGAAAATAACTGGGAGAAAATGCAAAGGATACAGTAAACTTTTTATTTTATTTCTAACTGCATGATGGAAGTCAGCAGCCAGCACAACAAGGAAAGATAGAGTAGCCCAGTCTCGCCATCATAGCCTCTCGTACCCCACCGCGAAACAGAAAAAGTATCATAAGAAAATAAGAAATCGATTAGTCGGTCCCTTTAAGAGTACATCGGGAATGCCGTCCGACCTGTTTATCCCATCCCACCCACACATTAGCATCCCCGAGAAAAAGAGCGCAAAAACCAGGGGAGGGGGAAAAGACTCACACAAAGGACAAGACGCAGAATTACTGCTCTTGAACCATTTGAACAAGCACGTCCCATGGAACTTATTCCGGCACGTGGTGCACGTCTTGTCAGGGAGCTTGCGATCGGGGGTGACGGCCACGATGGAATAGCAGATGGCGCACTCGGCCACGCCCTCAAAGTGTAAGGCCAGGTTCTTGCGGAAGAGGGCGAGGCCGTCGATGATGGAGGCGGACTGGAAGTTGATGACGGTCTGCGAGGCCCGCTGCATCTGGCGGAAGTCACCCTCCGTCAGGCCGACACGTCGCGCGCCCTCCACCTCCACCTGGCGCAGGGGAAAAGTTGGCGGGATACGCACGCGCATCTCCATGGACTGGTCATCGATGGGGTATGTTGCTGTTACCTCGATTGTTAGGGCTTTGAGGATCTTGACGGTCATTTCGTCCTCTTCGCTTCCCCTTGCGCCCACACCTCCTCCAGAGTGAGATTGGATCCAAGCCTGGACGGAGGAGAGCTCTCGCTCGATTAGCAATGGCGACATGTACTTCTTCGTAAACTCCTCTGCCGCGCGCACCTTTTGGCGGGATTTGCACTCTGTCCACCAGCGCTTGACGAGGGATGGGGTGTGGCGGAGGGCTAGGTAGTAGATATGCGTCAGTAGAAAGTGGACTTCTCGGGCGGGGTTTGTGCTATCTTCTAGTGAGGAGTCGAGGGTGTAAGTTTCGAATGGGAGCTTGGAGGCGTCGAACGGCTTGCCGCCGGAGTGTCCGAGGATGTCGAAGGTGTAGTTAAGGAGGGGAGTTAGGAAATCAGCGTCTTTTAAGGCTTCGACGTATGCTGTTCGAACTTTGAAGGACTGTTGAGCTGCGTTAGTTGATTGGAGTATGAGAAATAGTAAATGATGGGAGGGGGGTACGTACGGAGTTTTCAAAATGATCGAATGTCAAGATCCAAGCCAGGAGGTAGCCGCGAAGACTCCAAGATATACCGCGCTCACTATCTAACTCCAGCGCTCCGTCGCCTGTTGGGGGTTCCATAGCCAGCGAGAGTAATTCCTGAGGAAGTGAGAGTTCGAAGTTCTCTTCTTTTGACAAAGCCGCCTCTAGTGATACCTCTTCTTGTGCTGAAGGGATGTGTCGATGGAGAATCTCAAATGCTGCTTCTTGTATTGAGCGTGAGGGGACATTGAGAAGGGAGTAAGTCTCTTCCGGACTGCCAATATACTTCAAATCTATCCCCTTCGTAAGGCGAGCCAAGAGGGCATTACAGAGATTCCGAGGTTGGTCGTGTTCGTCACCAACTACTGTGGTCAGCTATTTACATATTCCCAAGTAAGAACAGAATTCAAACCTCTAGAACTACGGAGCAGCCCCATCAAAGAGGTGTGCATCACATCGGCTTGCTTATCCCACGCATCCTCAAAATCATCGTTTTCCTTATGTAGTGACTTTAGCGCTTGGAACAGCTTCAGCGATGCAAAAATTACTGGCAGATCTGTCTCTTCGACACTGGTGCACATCTATCCCTCAGTTTAACTTTTACTGAAGAAAAAAAATACAACCGGATGAACATACCGCCCAGCAATTAGCCACGTATTCGCAAAGCAGTTCCCAATGCTCTCCATAAAGCTCCTTGATAACCGGTAGTATAGTAGCAATGGCCTTCGAAGCCTCCATGATAACCGAATAGCTAGGATTCACCGCAAATGCTTCATCCTCAAACCAGCTAAGAAGATGCTTGATAAGGAATATTGCCCTTTGCTGCGGTAGTGGTGGTGTGTCCTGTCCGGGCTTAGGTAAAGCTGCGTTTAGTAAGACGATTTTTCGTAGACCCGCTTGCCCAGCTTTGGAAGCTGGTATGCCCGTAATGTCACTCGCTAGCCCGTTCCTTAACTTCTCGGCCTCCTGAGTGCGCTCTAATAACTCGCCAAGTCCTGTCAGTATTGCTATGCTGCGGTGAATATCCTGGCCTTTTCTAATATCTATTGACTGCAACCAGCTCTGAGATTGATCCGAGGAGATCTTGCGATCCTCAGAAAGGGTGGAAATCATTGCTTCTAATATCCTGGCGGAATAAAATCCTTCCGGAGTCTCCTGCTTCGATATATCCAAAAGGCAGTCCAGTAATTTAAAGATATATCCAGGAATCTTATCTGCTTCTCCAGCCCCAGGTTTCGGTTCATCCTTCAAAGACTCAAAGAAAAAGTGCTGAGCCCCAAAAACAAACTCCATCATCTCGGCTTCCATACCTGAAGAATATTGATTCCACAGATCATTTGACCCCCTGATGGTAATGTTGTCACTTGCTAGTATTGAAACCAACATGAGATACTTCAGGAGGGTTACCCTTGAACCATCAGTGATACCTTTCAAAGTATTCGCTGTTTTTTCGTCCTTCCTTTCAAGGACTCCCATAGCTTTGAGAAACTCGACAACAAAAACTGCCATCCGCAAAACCCTAGATAGGCCATCTAGATCACGAACTATCTCCTCCGAACTAGCATCCTCTTGGGGATCCTTAACTAGAAAGACGGCGCCGCCAATGGGATTAGAGATAGCCAGTGATGGTCTCGGAGCTTTCTTCAAGAATGGATTCAAATTAGATCTCCATTGATCCTCTTTGAAGAAGACCTTCTCGATAAGTGCTGACTGCTCGTCTTCCGGAACCCGGCAAACCAAATCGTGTGCCCTCTCAGCTAGAAAGTTAAGGCTGGCGAGGAATCAGAATCTTCAAACATCCGAGCAAATGGTAGGACATAACATACCCAGGATCTGAGTCTTTCGGTTCAAGAACACTTTCTAACAGGGCATCTAACAAAGAACTAACTAGAGCCCCCGAGCTATTAGACAGCTCCTTCTCAAGAATCTTATTTAGTCTTCCTGCGGCATCTGCAATCTCATCTGAAGGAGATCCTGACAGGACAAGCAGCGTAGATAAGAACTCAACACCACTCTCTGAGCGGGCAAACTCCGCCAAGGCTTCTTTTGATACTGATCTGAGCTGCTCGAGAACTCTCATAGTGCGATCTTCCTCCTCAGGAGAGAGATTGTTTGACAGTTCCAGAAGCATTGTCGCGACTGCTGCCTCGGAAATAACTGTTCCTACGCCGCTTGTGAGCATATATATCAATGTGTCTCCCGGAGCTCATACCTAAAGAAGCCATGGCCGCCCTCATTGTTTCCCAGCCTATGGTGTTGTCCGTGTTAATGCTCTCCCGCATTTTATTCACTACATAAGTGTCCAATTCCTGGACAAAGGGTAGTTTCCCTTGGAGCAGTGGAGGAGTCGATTTGAAAAGCTGAATTACTGCAGCCTCCCTTCTCTCCTTCTCGAAGGATGGCACCAATAGTGCCCTAATGTTCTTGTCCCAAGCTCTCTGAAACGATTCTTCGCCCGCGGCTTTACTAGCGTAAGCCACAAGCCCAGACAGTACTTGCTTCCATGAAGGTGACGACATGAATTCCGGGGCATGATCTACGAAAAATGATTCGACAGACTGAGATCTATCAGCTCCTGCCGCACCCCTCAAAATTAGCTCGAAACAAACCTTTTTTACCCCTTCAATCTTCAGAACCTGAGGACATCGCATGAGTAAAGACTCGAATAATAAAGTGATTTCGACATTTTCCCCTAGTCCCCTCGTTAGCTCTACTTTCTTTTCAGCGCACACACCTAAATCCAAGATGCACACCTTTTCCCTTGATGACGCGATCCAGACTCAAAAGTAATATCTTAGCAATGCTCTCTTTCACAAGGTTACCCACGGAATTACTATCTCTCTTAAATATCTCTGCAGAGAAATCAACCAACTTATGCCAGCGATTTGCGCGGTCATCTGGAGAGTGGGCTTTCTGGTCAGTATCAAGGTTAATATTATCTACTATAGATCTCTCTAGCTTCTCCCAAACTTCTTTCACGACAAGATTGGCAATTTGAGCATCCGCCATCGCCCCTGCCATAGCGATCCCAGTAGCGCACACTTCAGCTCCAAAATGCGGCACCCTGAATTGTGCATTCTCAGCATTTCTCAACAAGAACCCTTCAAAAACAGGATAGAGGGCGTCTCTCAGGATATAGGCAGTGACTTCATCTTGAGTATCGACTTCTCCCGTCGCCATCATATGATAGCAAACCCGGAAGTAAGCACCCCAGGCGGCAGTTACGTGTGATCTCGGCTCAGGCCCGTCCCAAAGCCCGTCCAGGATACTTGTTACCAACTCAGTAACCCCTTCGACGTCCTTTGGGAGGATTTCTCGAGGCATCAACGTAATCATTTTTGAAACCTTGTGCCAATACTCTGGTGGCCCACCCTGGCTCCCACGTTTTATGAAATTTATCACAAGAGAGAGCGGTGTTTTTTGGCCAGGAGGTGTCACCGATATCCAAGCTTTGTAGGTGTGCGAAGTCAGGTCTAGGACCGCGTCTAATAGCTCTGTGACAGAACCAGTCTGAGGTGACATTAATGCCTTTACCATCAGGGCGTTGGCTACAACCTCCAGACTTAATAAAATGAACCCTATTAGCCCGTCAGCAATGGCTAAGCTAAGTCCTCTGTGGTGAAAAAAAAAAATACCCTCTTGGCTTGTTAAACACGTTCTTAGTAGTCTATAGGTGGACTTCCGGAGATACGGGTCATCATAGCCCCCAAACTCCCAGAGGTGAGCCTTCTCAAGGAGTTCCTCATATTTCTCGGATTGCTTTCCGATCTCTTCTGGCGGTAATTGACCTACAATTATATAAACGGTTAGAATATTACGTTTCGTCACATTAAATCACTCGGGACGATTGGATGAAGAGAGCACGAACTGATAAGGTGCGCAACCGTGTGAACGCAAGTAGCTATAACTCTCGTAAATTTAGATTCTGCCTCGTCGGGAGAAAACTGTCTCTCGTCGCTCAATGAATTTACAGTCTCGTTCTCAATAACATTAGAGCAATAGTCCAAAATATCCGGCTGGTAAGCCACCCAGACATTCCGTATCTTTTCCTGCGTACCGAATACCGCGCTCAGGGACTCCTCTGCTGCCCTTGCAGAACCCCGGTCGCTATCGTACAGCCCAGCCAGCCAGGGTCCTACAACCTCCGACATGTGTCTAGCAACCTTCTTCCCACTCTTCTGCGAAATAATTCCGTGGACGATGTGAGCTAACCGACGTACACCTATCGAGATATCCGTTGACAATCGAGGGTATAATCGAATCTAGGAAAAACCCGACACGAACGAAAGCGGTCAACGAAAGGAATAAGTCAGCAAGTCCTACTTAAACTTGTTCCGAGTCAGAAAGTGGGCATTGCGCACCCATGCTGCAAGTACTATATCCTCCACACCCCCCAAGCCCGTGATTTTCGTTTGTAGATCCTCCAAGGCTTTAGATTTTGTAGTTTCATCCTTCTTGGACAGGAGCTTCAGTAGGACCACCATGGAAGGGTCAGACACCCCGGATAGATCGGGCCCTTCAGAGGCGTATGAAAGCGGAGACACTGCGGGAACGTAAGGAGCTTTGGAAGGCGGCCCAGGGCTAGCCTTGTTGTTCCGAGCAGAATCACTATCCTCATTCTTACTACCAGTGCTTTTACCCCCTCGAGCAGAGGCAACCCCACCACGACGGGAAGACGAACTACTACCGCCGCGAGAGGATGACTTCTTCTTGCTCATCGCCGGAATAACCGTAGAATCCGGTAATTTCTGCTAACGAGTTCCTGAGGTTATGGGTATTGGTTGGGGAGAGAAAGGCGGTGTTCGGCTTTTCGATGTAAAGTGCAGAGGCAAGTTAGTCACAATTTAGAGACAAGGGCAGTTGAATGACGACAATTGCTGCTCCCGCAAAATTAGTAAGCATTCTTGGCAACGGAATGCTAGTGAGATTCATTCCCTCTCACTCGGATAACAATTTCAAGACCCGGCTTGAGACGATGCTGTAATAATATTACAGATCTATAGAGCTACAATAGGCAGGTCCACATTAATAGAAGCGCCAGTGGGCACAAATTCTAAGACGCAGAAGCCCTCTCAACATCACCCTAGACCAAGGTACAAGTACTATATCCAGTGAAGCAGGATATTAGCAACAGCCCCTTACTGCCCCTAAAGACCCAGAAACATTGCGAAGGACAAACAGGTTTACGCCAATGGACCAGTTGTGTCCCCCCCCCCCCTTACACTCTAGGCTCCCCTTTGAGCAAACAAGACACATCCCACATCTCAAGAGAATATGAGTTTCGTTCAAATAACACTGCATTCAACCACGGGACCCAACGCGCAGATGTGAGCCAGGACATAACCCAGCTAAAGATAATCTAACTACCACGGCAGATCACTTCGAAAAGCACGCCCGCCTGGATTCCAGCAGCAATACAACTAGACGCCAAAAAAAAGAGTGCAGATTTCTGCATTCTCGAGCTTCTCAAGCATCCCCCTTACAAAAACCCATCTGCAAACCAAGTTTTAACTCTCCCTTCTTAGCAAACAGGCTAATCTCTCATCCTCTGAATACTTTTTGAGAGCAAAAACTTTCCACTCTTCCCAAGATTGCTCAGAGTAGATATCAAATTCCCTCAAAAGTCCTATAAATGCCTTTCTATAGTTTTCCATGTTCTCATCATAGAGGGTATAACCAACGCAAATCCGAAATCTCTGGAAGATCTTCCCCAACCGAACGCAGTCACCAAGGTCAATATTTGTGGGGTGATTCGCGCACTCGTGACTAGCATCATCCAAAAGCCGCGCGAACTCAAGCTCAGAACTGCTCAGTGTTTTTCTCTCAGAAAAGAATTCTTTTGGGTTCCAAAGGGCTATCGGCGATGTGAATGCCTCTGTCTTTTGGGCTGTGTATGCACCTTCCCAGTCGATTATGCCGGTGATGTTGAAGTCTTCATCAACCATAATATGATCACCCTTGTCATCAAAGTGACGCAAATAAAACTTCCCGGTTTCCTGTATGTCCTCTGACCACCGCCCTAATAAATCGAAAAGGAACTTATGAATGAGGAAGGCATCAACAGCCCAGAATGGGTATAATTCTCCCACAACAATCATATGGAGAATTCGAGGGATTAGTGCATGATAGAAACCCCTCAAGTTGATAAAAGGTCCTGGAAAGCTGACATGCTTTTGCGTATCACGATCCCCATCATTTGTGAGAGCTAGGTCCACCATCAAGTCGTGGGCAATGGGGCCAATATTTGTCGACCCAGGGGTATCTAGAGACCCCATAAGTGGAAAGGGGTGCCGATAAAGTTCCGTATAGATCTCGGCCAGCTGAACCAAAACTTTACTCAGCTGCCCACTCGTAGGTGAAGCGGAAAGCAAATTCCTCCCTTTGATCGTTTCCATCAATATGTACCCCGTTCCTACTGGATTGTTCGAATCCAAGGCATACGCAAAAACCTCTGGCACAGGGACTTTGGTTTCCTTCCTCAAAAAAGAATATGTTGCCACTTCGCTTCTAATCAAATAAGGCCGCACCGCCGCTGGCAGAGTGGAAGTATTACGACGTTTCAGCCTTGCTATCCAGCTAAGACCGTCATCAAATACTAGTTCAAGATGGAGGTTGATAGCCCCCATGGAAGAACGGAGAGAGGCTTTGTCATAACGAAAAGGTCTCACGAAGCAGGATATGCCACCCCGGAGCTTAGAGGCAATCAGTGTGAGGGCGTTGATATTGATGGTCTGGAAAAGAGCCCTCAGCTCCTTCATCAAAGCGTCTTGACCGGCAACCTCGTACTCCTTTGTCTGAAAACCATCAGTTAGTCCGAAAGAGAGGGGGGAAGTTCGGCGGCAGCACTAGAAAGACATACATTCACTCTTGGACACTGATGAAATTGTGACTGTAAATGAAACAAACAGAGGTGCCTTCCACAGAGTATACAATCTCCATGCCTGCGAACTGCAGAGTTCAAACAGGCTGTATAATCGCATCCCCAGAGGGGCATACTGTAATCGGCGGTTCGAAACTTGTTGCTGGAAGAGTCCTCAATAGCGTTGGGGTTTCTAGAAGGACCCAAGGAAAAGGTTTGTGGGAGGAGTTAGTTCAGTAAAAGTTGGGGAAAAATTCGGGTTTGCTCTTGTGAGCTTACCGTGGCCAGCCTCGCATATGCGCTTGAGTACGGTAGCTAGGGGTGAGGGTTTCAGCTTCTACTGGCCAAAAACCTTGGCTCTTTTTTGAGGGCGGAGAAAAGCCAGACAAACCCTCTGCTCATCCTACGACAGTGGCTCCATGATGTACTGCTCTCTGAGTGGCCGAAGTGGCAGACCAGCCAATCATACACCCCTTCACGACACTCATCCCCAATGGACAATAGGTCATATTTTCCCAGAGAGAAACGGGTTTTTATGATACCAGAAACGGGGGGGGGGAGTAACGTATCAGAGCCCAGAAACCATAGAGCACCTTACATATCCTTGCTGAAAAGCCAATTAGCAAACTTTGATCAGCACCTACTCGAACATTGTCTTACCTATAAAACCCAATCACAGCAGGACAAGCACAGGTCCCGGCCATGCGGTAGTCAAGTCACTGGATTGGAGTTGTGCTTTTTGGACCGGAACCAGTCTGAATGGAGTTATGGCGAGCTTGTCAGTAGCTTGCAGCAAAGCCGCATCGGTTTGGGGGCTCATGCAACCTCACTTTACTCGAGCAGCTCTAAGGTGGTTGGCTGGCAAACAAACTTGAACAGAATCATAGAATGTCACTCCTTTTGTCGCCAAACCCTTTCAGGAGCCAAGGGGCACATACCTTACTGAAGGTAACGACTAGTGCAGCTATAGCACCATTCTAACTTTTCCCAGTTTATGGTATTAAACTGTCTTTTGTTGATCAGATCACGGTGGGGATGTCGTGTCTTGGTAATGCCAGACCCCTCATTGGATTGTTTAAAGGCTTGGAACCGCATTATAGCGAGGCTCATTATAGCCGGGGGCAACCGTATTTCCGATGCGGTACAGCACAGTACGGCACATTGGTACTAACTTGAGAGTGGAGTAGTACCGCGAGTTCTCGCATGAGCCGGACTGACGCTAGTGAAGGTTCATTGTTCTGCCAAATCGTTCTTCTTTGTTTCTTTACAGTGTGGCAAACTCACCTGAGTGCGGCAAAATCGGTGCCGCATTTTCTAGTGAAACTCGTTTCCACGCTATCGTAGGAGGTCGAAAGAAAGTGTGGCGAAATACGGTACAGTACACGAGCCCCTTTGAGTGGAGAGTAGCCTTTAGGGTAGGATTTTCACGAATATTTACCCCGGATGCTGCCATCATACCTATCCTCCATTTCAAGGCAATAACTAACCGGGAAGGGTTGATTTGTGAGAAATCCTAACTCACACCTTATTCTGACCTCTCAGCGTGGGAACGAGCTTCACCAGAAAATGGGGTAGGCTCCTCGACTCTGTATGCGAAACCAAAGGGTCCCTATTAGAGAGGTTCTGAGGCGAGTGCGGGCGTGAACTTGGGCGTCAGCGTGTGTGAGGGAATGGCTGCCGGTAGCCCGTTCATAAGTGGAGGTGGTCCTGCAGTCCAGTGTGAAAATTTTCGCACAGAACCGCAGTGCATGTGCTATTTAGCAAGATTATATATAAAGGAATACATGAAACTTGACACCCAGCAGCCAGAAAAAATGTGTCAACTACCTCCGATCGAACATCTCCTCAGCGCTCCCACTTAACAGCATATTATGAAATCCCTTCTTTAGATCCGGAAGCTCAGACCAAAATATGAACTAGACGGGTTCACACCTCTGACCAAGCCCTCGTCGGCACTTGAATTATGGTAGCTTGCCCACCCAACCGTATTTAGAAGGTGGGAGGCACTTGCTGCAGTGACAAGAGCAAGTTCACCTTCATAGCTGCTCACAGAACCTCCCTACTCACTAGAACTTTCCCCTAGCGATCCTTAGTTCTAGCCTGATTCATACGAAAGCCTACCGCAGCTTATCCTACAAGTACATCCCCAGAATTCTCGATGTTTAGTAAGATGCCCATGTTGTACCGGTGCGAGCACCCCGCACCCTTACAAGTACCAATTCCTGGAGGATAGAAACAGCACCAAGTTACTGGTATGGTGATACGGGAAAACTGCCCGATTTCTACATGAGTGATACAGGCCAATAAGTCCTTATGCTATACCAGATGTTGAGAAGGTGAGGCTTCATGATATCACCTATTGTAAGGGCTTGATGCCCCGAAGATAACTGCAGCCAGTGATCGTCCACTCTTAAGAGAGTGTTAAAATTTCTCTGACTCCCTCTGCTCGAGCACTCGAGCGAAGTACTGTTCAGAATATGACCCCCTGAATGTTCCTGCTTATGCCACCAAAATGCATCGTTCTCAACAATTCCTGACCGAGAATACATCACCAAAAAATAAACCAGACCTACTGTACTGCGAGAAGTCTCCAGACATGCCGGTACTTGGGCATGGCGCAGTTCGGCTTAAGAAGAAAACATCGACTTCTTGTCGTGGCGAACGAGTAACAAGGATTGTTCTAACTTTGACTAGAAAACTGCGAGAGATCTGGACAAGCTAAATAATTATATTTTAATGTCGAAAAAAACGACAGTGATAAACCGGCGATGTATCTTTCGCACCATCTCCAATTTTCTATTATTATCCTGATTGGGTATTGCTTGATTAACTCTCCAGTTGTCGTTGACGCTACTACGGTATCTACAATTGCGCACCACAACAACTAGAGTGACGGCATCCGATAGGAAACCAGAGTGTGGATGGCACAGCCACGGTTGTCCCCCCTTCTTAACCCCTCTGTTTGGAAAATCGCAAAGTTTGTTGTCGTAAACGATCCCACGCGTGGCGAAAGCCCAACCTTCTCTGAATCCGTCAGTACCCTATCGTAATGAAAGAACCGCCAGACACCAGATCCCAGTTACGGTACACCAGGACACAATATCGCGATCAAGCAAGGAATCTTCGATTCTCCATCTCTCAGTTGCAACAGTGCACACTACCCGTACCTACTATGCCTCCTCCGACGCGTACCATTTATGGTACACAAATGTACGGTGCCGCCCCGTTCTCTGCAAGATCCGAACGCGCGCTCCCTGTCTTTTGAGTGGCGAGTGAGGCTCTTATATAACAACGTCCTTTTGCCCTGCAAGTTCCCCGTGCCTGACCGCGCCTCCGAGTGACTGACATTTAAAACATTCCTGATCGAGTCAAGTACCCTACCGGTAATCTATATGACGATCTACCCGTAGATTGTTGAGATATAGAAGAGAAGAGAAAGAAAGTGGAAGGGGAAAAGGGAGAGAGAAAAAAAAAACAACCAAAAAAAAACAACCCAACCGCGATCCGAAAATGTCTAGCGATTACGGGAGCGATATAAACCTTGACGACGAAGAAGACCTCTTAAACATCCTCGACGGCAGCATCAACGATAACACTGGGTACGACTCAGCACCATCGTCAACTGATTTCTCTCAACAAGGCCGTGAAGGAAAGCGGGTGGCAATAGATAATAATGGCTTTCCGGAAATTATTAGCGATATCAATCCCACTAGTCCACAATCCCACCAGTTCAAGGGGGGTGACCTCTGCTTCAGTGTCCCAGTGTTCCAGCACGACTCTGTCGATCAGAATAACGAGGAAGTACTTATTCAGTACCCCGAACTCACCGTCGGGAAGGGCGACGAATTCATCATTCAGTACCCTAACCTCCGTGCGTGCGCAGATGGTGAGAAAACAGACAATCCCCGTCCCATTCGCAAAAAAAAAAAAAAACTCTTCCTAGAAAAGAAAACTCTAACCGACGTCAAAGCAAGTGGTAGCAATAGATGATGAACAATCAAACCTCACCAGTACCCCACCGATTCCAGAGCGAATTGCTAAAACCCAGCCGGAAATGCAACCCACTGATGCACCAATCCCTCTCGAAAACGACATTCGTTCCCCATTCGATCGATTCCGAGCACGAAGGAAGGCTCTGTCAGTAACGGATTTGGTGTCCGGTGTGTGGTGTGAGCAGCAGTTCAAGTATAGACTCGAGCGGGGGTTCAAACGGACATCAGCTATGAAGAAGGGTACGAAGGCACATAAGGTCCTCGAAGAGGAGATTCATACAACTGTTCAGGTGGAGATTACCACGAATGAGGATCAGTGGGGGTTGAAGCTGTTCAATATGTGCCAAGGGCTACTAAGTTTACGCCGTGGTGGGCTAACGAGAGAGCTGAACGTATTCGGGTTTCTCAATGGGCACTTTATACAAGGCATCATCGACGAGATATCATATACCAACCCCAGGGCACATGTGGTAACAGAAGCACCCCCAGCAGCAGCATCAGATGAAAACTCAGATTCGGATTCAGACGGTGGGGTCCCACTACCAATCGATCTTACTGGTTCTTCTCCTCCCTCAACCCCCAAACACAAATTGGTGGCATATGTATCAGACACCAAAACCCGCGCCACTCAAACCATCCCCGGAGGCTCCCAATTTCGATCAACAGCCCTCCAATTAATGTTCTACCACCACCTGCTCTCCGGCCTCCTCGCCGGAGACGTAGACTTCCCCAAAGTCCTGGAGAACTTCGAGCTTGATGGCTCCAAGAATTTCTCGGACAACTTCCTTGCGCAAATCGCCTCCTTAGATTCCGATATCAGTATCGAGGAACTGCTAGAGAACAGCTCCCTCTGGGGCCTCTGGCGTATCCTTCAGCGCAAACTAAGAGAGAGCATCAACACGGTCAGCGACACTCTAACAGTCAATTACAGAAGCCAGAAATATAGCAATATCATGGAAACCAAAACCTTTGACCATGACAAGGCGTTCTTAACCAAGCACTTAAACCACACCATCGACTGGTGGGAGGGTAAGAGGCCAGCTGTAGGAGTAGAAATTGAGGAGGCGTGGAAATGTAAGCCACCCATTCCCCTTCTATTCCGTTCAGGAAACCTAAACCTAACAAAAAAACAGGCGGAAAATGCGAATTCGAATCGGATTGCACCTGGCGTCTGGGCAAGGTCGAGGAACTAAGGGAAGCAAGGGAAGCGAAGAAGAAGTCCAAGCGCAAACGTTCAACAAGTCCAAAGAAGCCGAAAAAACCCTAACCTTGTGAAGATGGGGGGATGTATTATCTACTGTAGTATGATATGTAACTTTCACTTATGCGACGCTTGCCATCACCTGTCTGGCCTGGTCTGTCCTGTTCGGCTCGACGCCTGGCGTAGTCCACTCTACTTGTACTATAACATATTATACCTACATGCCTTATAGGGGATACTGTTGGAGCGGAAAGAGGTCAACCCCGATATATCAAGTAAATCTGACCGAACACCGCTCTGGTGGGCTGCTGGGAATGGCCATGAGGGAATTGCGAATGGATGGCGCACCACACGGTATAATGTTAGTGCGTTCTCCCATGCACTGCTTTACTCATCCGACACCAGCACCCCGCCGCACCGACCCCACCGAGGGACGGATATACGGCCAGAAACAAAGCTACTATACCAGTACTTAACCCTCACAATATCACTCGCCGTCGAGGACAGTACAATACAGTACGTGTCAGCCTGGAAAAATGTACGATACCGCCTAACATACTCACCCCAGTCCTTTACAAACCCATACCCCCTCGTTTCTTGTATTTACTATTATTATTATTATTATTATTATTATTATTACCCCCCCACCAGAGCAAGTGAATACCCACCGTCCTCCCAATTCCCCTTTCCCCCTCCCTTGTTTTCCAAAGTGACTCATGCGATATCACTCATCCCCCCCCTCTTATGCATTATAATATAGACCAGGAGCCGCCCTTACCGATCGTTCCGTTGACCTCTATACCTGCTTGTTGTTATACCATGTCATGTTGCATTCCCGCACCCCAGTCATTGCCTTACGGTATTTTCGCTTCCCTATGTAGTGTCTCCCCTCCTTTCTTTCTTTCTCTTTTATTTTGGAGTCAACAAGGTTTGTACACTAAAACTCCGCTGTTCTCGTTCTCCAACATGACACAATTCCAACATTGTGGGTACTGTGATCATGCCCGCTCACTCGAGTTTTCATTCTAGCGTCCAGGGCATGCATCATACTTGAGGGGAGGATGGATGAAAGCAGCCCTGCAGAGCTCCGAATAGCCATGAGTCCCCTCTCCTCCTCCTCCACACCGCACAACAAACAAGCCCCCGCAGAAGAAGTCATTTAATAGAGAATGGCCCATACCGCAGCGGTGTGGCCCAGAATATGCTACTGGCGGTCGCGGGCCGCGAATGCTGGTGGGGCTCCCGGGGCCTAGCGAACTATCGAGATGTCGGCTCGATAATATGGCGATAGAAGGTACAGTATCCTCCTTTATATGTGTGGAGTGCAATAAGTAACGCTTTGTTTTCGGTTTATTCATTTCCGATGCCGTGTGTTCAATTTGGAAAAGGAACCTTTGTAGGGGCAGGATACACCCAGATACCGTATAGTACCGTGACATTGGGGAAGCGGTGTGAGTGATGATGATGGGGCTGTCGGGTAGCCATTCATTTTTTTAGTTTAATTAGCCGCGTGAAAAACGCGTTTTTTTTTTTCACCAGCAACTTTTTTTTGAGGGTTATCGGATGGTATGATACTGCACGTATGATACGAGCAAAAGAGAAGAAAGAAAGAAATCGAGAAAATAGCAAGAAGTATTTGTGAAGTGAGGTGATTCCAGTCTTTTGTCTTTTTCTCTCTGAGAAATACCACTCTGCCATATTGATCCTTCCGCGTATCATACTCAAGCATACTCAGATGACGAAAACCGTAACCAAAAACCAGTTCGCGCTATGTAACCCCCCCCCCCCAGACCCGGGGCAGCATCTCAAAAGCAGCAGCAGTGAACCAACCTATTCGCGAATCTAATCCTACGTAAATCCTCACCACTAACGGGGAGAATTCGACAAAACAAAACAAAACTCTCCGAATCCAGCCCGAAAAAGAAAAAGAAAAGAAAAAAAGTCAGGCAAGTCTGAATGATGTGTCATCAGAAAATATTTACCTCCTTCCCATTCCACTCCCTCCCCCCCCCCCTCCTCTTCTCAGCGTCGTGCGTCAACAATTTGAGATCTTCCGGATTCCCACTCTTTTTCTGGTCGCATTTTGATTGATCCGCTTCCTGGTTATTCGTACCACACCCGCTTTTGCACTATATAGTACTGTACGTGTACTAGTATGATACTACGCTTGGGGTTATCATAGCTAAAGGCAGAAGGCCGGGCGGACTCGGTAGAGTACGTTACTGTATATACAGCTTTCCCACTCTGATGGTATGATATGATATTATATTAACTTACTGCCCATACGGGCAGGCTACAATTTGCTTTTTTGTCGCTACCTGCAGTAGTGATTTATGGCCTCGTTCAGAATGGAGGTCGTCTTGCTGGCATTGTCGCCTCGCAGGTAGGTATCATACTTGTATATAGGGTACTCGCGGTGTCGAAGCGTTTTTAAAAAAGACTGCTATTGCATACGGCCAAGATCCTAGCAAAAAGGTCAAATTTTGGTGGTATGCAATAGCAGTCTTTTTTAAAAACGCTTCGACACCGCGAGTACAGGTAGGGCTGCTGTACCAGCACTGATACTTGTAGAGATGGCAGGGGGGGGGGGGTGAAGGGTGAACTACCGTACCGGGCCTCAAAGGACATGGTGGAAATTTAGCGATCGATATGGGGGAATGGTTACCCTGCTTGTATGATAAGTTAGCTGGCAAACGAGCGAAAAGTCGTGCCAAGTCAGGCAATACTCGAGTAATGGCAGCCGCGCCCGGCTTGCCCTTTCAAGGTATGATACCAGGGTACGGTTTGTTCCAGATTATCTTACTCGAGTACTCGTAGGCGCCGGGTTCGAAAATATTTCAACCCCCCCCCTGAGATCTACGGTACAGTTATGTACCTCGACGATTGGGCTAAAACTTCAGAAGAGCCTGTAGAGATGATGGGAACTCTTAAGGTCATTTATTAGTTTTTCTCCCTCTCTCCTTCTTTACTACTAGTGCTTTCTGCAGTATATTTCTCTCGTTTCGATCTCGCGAATTTAACATCCTGGTCCAGGCAGGATATGATAGTACTGCGCATGTACCGATGGCGTGAGAAATTTTTCCGCATTTTTAAAGCCTTTCTTTCTCAATGAGACCGCTCGCAGATTGTTATTATTTTTTATTTATTTCACAATTCTTACATATTATTGTGCTACAGTGAACTATTTAGTTAATTAACACGATAATCTACAAAGTAATGCGGTTATTCCTGCTCGTATAGTTGCCGTATTATAGTCTTTTTCGTAAGGGTCGGATTCGCTCTACTGGCACGGTAAGGGGGGGGCCTGTCCGATTGCCTTTCGCTACCGTATTCCCTTAAGGTGTGGCGATTCGGGGGATCTTTTTTCGTCCTTTCCTTGGCTCGGTTGCGCTTTGCTCTGGTCCGACCCTGACGAAAAGGTACGACACCGTACGGTACTGTACTCGGGTGTACCAGAGAAGGCTACCAGCATAGCGCTCTACAGTAGAAATGCGCAACATGCTCCATTTGGACCTTAATCACGGGCTCCTGCTGCTCGGTACTGTGCTCACGAGCCCTCGAGGATCAGTGTGGTGGTGGTGGTGGTGGTGCTAGGAATAGCGACCAACGTCGTCATTATTCACAAATCAGCGCCCCCAAGTACAAGTACCGCAAATAAATGTTGGATTGTTATTTTTTTCCAAAATAGATTCTATCGGAACACTCAATTTCCCTTCACCCATCCATCCTGCGGTACCGGTGCACACGGAGACTGGTGCGCAGAGTGTGGCAGCGAATCAGGCACTCTCTTGCCCGTTAGGGGGTGCAGTACCTGCGTTAGCGCGGATCAGTGGTGTTAGGCTAAAGCTAAAGCGGAGGTTTGTTGACGAAAAGTGAAATGACGACAACAGGGGTGTTTTCCCACCTAGTCCGGCCCTTCGAGATGGTGAGAGTGAGAGAGGGAACAAGAGACAGGAAAGGAAGGAAAGAGAGAAAGAAAGGAAGAAGTCTGACATGGCGGATGGGGAAGTGGATTATGGCACAGTTGAGGAGGAATGGTCAACGAGCGGTTCAGTGCGGTAGTGAGAGAAGAGGGAGCAGGAGAGAGCAGGAGAGAGCAGGGCAGGGAATGGTTGAGGCTTCGCGCTATCTTCTCCCCCTTTTCCTTTTCCTTGCTTGAATGACTGGATTCCACCGTCGCATTAGGTTCAAGTCGGAATAGTGAGTGTCGTGAGGCACTACTAGGGGTATTCTGGATGGACAAGTCTTGGTCGTGCTCCTTCGATTCGATCCCCCAACACGAGTGGTTAGTTGGATCGCAGTACTGGTGACGGTACCGCTACTCACCCTATCCAATCTCCCTTCGCGCCCAAATAAAGAAAACGACGAAGCTGAGCGAACGGGTTATAATGGTCAGTCACCAATGTTGTCCCAGTATGGGCTGCACGAACGATCAAGGTGAGAGGTGAACGGGAAGCAGCAGATTCTGGATTTCCCCCCTCTACAATACGGGACAAGTACTGGTACTAGTACGGTACGGTGCGCACTTTGCTGCACATATCCGGCCGGGTGAACACGAGAGATGCTAGAGGGAACGTGGTGTCGCAGGGGAACACTTGCGCTGGGTTCTACAAGTACGAGTACTTCTTTGCTTTGGCTGAGCAATTGAATGAGAAATATCTCCAGACTTTGGAGCAATTTCAACTTGGCCACTTGCCACTCGAGTATACCCCTGCCCCAGCTGGTACTGTACTGGCACTTGTAACCACTTGAGGGAGGTTTCCTTGTATTTTTTTTACTTCCTCCTCCCTCCTCCCTCACCAAATGGGCTGCTTTTTCATTGAATTAGCAGTACTTGTACTGTACTCGTACAGTATCGTAGTTTATTTTTCTTTGGCTCCTTACTTTTTCAGCGAATTAGCCGAATGAACTCCTGGCCCTGGTGTGGATTGCTTCCATGATCCCTGGAGATGGGGAAATAGGTGATGGGGGGGGACTCAATTGGCCAATTGAGCCTCGAGCACCCCTGAAAGGATATTGCCGTTTTTGTATCCGCCGGCCGCCTTGGGGGGTGAGAGAAGGCATCGCAAGTGAAGGTTCTTGTGGGCACACTCTAAAGCTACTACCAATAGGCCAAGACCCTACAAATAATTGTGCCTGTTGTTATGTGTGAGTTGCTAGCATCTGTTGCAGTACCGTGGGTGAGTGGTACTTGTCTAGGGTCGGGGGAGGAGGGAGTCTCGGACAGTACCGGTACCGTATAGTATGATAGCGTCCTAACAGCACCAGCAGCCCCCCAGCCGTGGTACACACACACCTAACCTAACGCCTGGCCTCGTGGGCCTCCTTTTCTTTGGCCGCTTCCCCCATGAAGTTCGAAGCCTCCCTTTTCCTTCCCTCTCTGTTTCTTCCTTTCTCCCTCCTACCTTCCCCCTTCTCTATTCTCCGCTTACCCCCCTTCCCCTCCCCCTACCACCCCGTGAATTCTCGTACCGTTTGGCTGTCCTTCCTTTATCAGCAAACTTCGAGTTTTACCCTCTTTTTTCTTTTCGATTTTCCTCCCGGTCTCTCTTTTTTTGTCACTGCGACGTTCAGGAAAAGAGCCAATTGTTCCTCACAAAACAAACTACCACACAGACATCGCATGCTTAGGTCAATTCCTTAACGCCAGAGTAGCATTCACATAAATTCAAGATTTGCCTGCTGAAGGCCCATTATTTGGTTTTGGTGCCCGGTTCACAATTTGTTAACCGAGATGGAACCGCACAATCATCACCGTCGTTCTCGCGTCATGCACAGAGACGTTCATGCGCTCCCCAAGAGGGTTGAGGTTGTTACCGATATCGTCTATGTCACGGCGTCCGTTAGTGCAGGAGGAAAGGTTGTTGGGTTCACTACTTTGGATGAGCCTGTTGCGACGACTCCTCCTAGTCCGACTAAAGTTGAGCCCAAGGTTACCACCAAGCCCGCGCCGTCTGAGAAACCGCGGCCCCCGACTACGAGCGAGACGCCTAAAACTACTGAGGTTGCAAAGACTACTCGATCAACACCGAGCCCGACCAGTGGTATGGATCATTTCTTTCTCTCGTTTGTTAATTGGTTAGGGAAAATTATTGATATTGTGTAGAACCGACCAAAGAGACCAGCCCGACTTCTACATTTGCAACAAGTACCTCTGCCGCTGTGTCGACTTCGGAGTCTATTTTGGCATTGACTTCGGCTCCTTTGTCTACATCAACTTCGATTTCTTCGGCTTCTTTGGTTTCTTCGTCTGCATCTGAGGCTTCATCTGAGACTTCGGCTTCTAGTGCTCCAACTGCGTCTAGCACTGGGGTGCCTGCGTCGGGGGGATTGTCAACTGGTGCAACTGTTGGGTTGGCAGTTGCTGGTGTTGGAGTTTTCTTGGTCCTTGGTTTCATTGTCGCGCTCGTTTACCGTAAGAAATCACAAAAGAAGATACAGGAGGCATATGGAAAACCTGAAGATGAGAAGGCCGGTGGTGGTGCTGCGGGTGCTGCCTATACGAGCAGCAATAACAACCTTTCGCGCGCTGATACCATCACTTGCGAGAAGGCACCTAGGGTTCCGTCTCTTAGACCTGTCACTCAGTTCTTGCCTAATTTGACTGTTACTCCACCTGGTGCTGAGCCTGCTTCCCAACAGCAGCCACAAGCGCAACTCCAGCCCCAACCACAGCAACGGGCTCCTATGGCTGCTGCATCCCCTGTAGGTCTCACGAGGTCTGAATCGCGTAAAGCTCCTCCTCCTGCCTTAGTTTTCACTAAGAGCCAAGAGGAGGTTCCATCTGCTCCGGTTTCTGCTGCTACCACTGCCAATAGTGTTGCTCCTCTGCTTGCCAAGACTCAGACTTCCTCCATAGCTTCCTCTTCTTCGGCTGAGTATACCGATGGTGGTAGCTCTGTTGCCGGAACTCCTGTCACTAGTGGACCAGCAGGTGCTGTTAATACTTCACCTGTGCATCGTGTTCAAATGGACTTTAAGCCTTCTATGGAAGACGAACTTGGGCTCCGTGTTGGGCAGCTTGTTCGTCTGTTGTATGAGTATGATGACGGATGGGTGTGTTTGATATTTCTCAATTGCATGTTTTTATGTTGGTTGCTGACTTTTTTGTAGGCTCTCTGTATTCGCCTCGATCGTTCGCAACAAGGTGTCTGTCCTCGTACTTGTCTATCCCAGAGACCTGTGAAACCACGCCCCCAAGGATCTCCTCGTCCAGGTAATTCTCCCAACGGCCGCCCTCAGAGCCCGGCTGGAAGTCAGGGTCTTCCTCGCCCTTATTCCCCTGCCAATGGCCCTCGTGCCCAATCTCCAGGTCTTAATGGGGGTCAGTTCCCTCAGTCTCCAGTCCAAATGCGCCCACAATCACCTGCTCAGGCACCCCCTCAATCGCCAGCAGGTTATGTCAAGCAAGTTTACCGTCCGGCTACCCCGACCCAGCAGGCTCAGCTTAGGATTATTCCAGCAGGCCCGGTTCAGCGTCCACAGTCTACACAGTCTCCCATCACCCAGTCCCCCATCGCTCAGTCCCCCGTCGCTCAGTCCCCTGTTGCCCTTAGAGCTGGGCCTTCTCAAGTCACCGTGACCACCACGACTCCCGCAGTCATTCCTGAGGCCGCACCGCCCACTCCGGCTTCCCCTGGACACGAGCCTCAGAGTCCCTCCGGATCCCTAACTCGTCCCGCCGTGGCCCCGGTCCGCCCCTCTCCCTTATCAAACGAACAGACTAGCGATCAGAGGCCAGAGCCTACGCAGCCAGTCTTCCACGCCATGTAAATTGGCCATGACTGGCGTCCTTGGATAGTAACAAAAGACCTCAAATCTAAAGTCGAAAAAATCAAAAAATCAAAAAAAAATCAAGGTATACCTACCACATGGCTTTTTGGGAAATGATTCACTGGGAGAGAATCGGTTGCGAGGGGGAAAGGAGAGAAGAGGTTCACATGTCTTGACCTGTGCACTTTTTTGTCATCTCCCTCATTATCTTCAATTGGGGGAAAAGCCTCAAGCAATTGGTGTTCGGTCGGTGGCGGTCTCGCTTTTGTGCGCTTTTTTTCTCCCGTTTTTTCACCTTTCTTTTCTGTTTTTTCCGCGTCTTGACGTGTGCGAACTACTTGTAGTCCGCTCTTTATGTGCAGCTGGTTAGCAGTAGCAGTAATTCGTGCCCGGGGCTGAGATGGAGGGGGGTAGGCGTTAAATCAATACCCTAGAGTGGGAATGTGCCATGTACCATCATCTCCTAGTTCTGCTTTCTCCCCCTTTTCTCCTAATTTTCCTGCGTCCTTACTACTACTACAAATGCCTTCCAATATACCGACGCTAAAGTAACACCCCATTCAATTCTTGTACCTTTTTTTCTTACATTTTTTCACTTTTTGTTTCTTCTTTCACTTTACTTCCACTATGGCTGGATGGATGGGATGCGCGCGCGCCGAGCGGCGGAAACGTGGATGGGATGTGGAATGGGATATAAACTTTAATGGATGGATTTGGATTGGGGGGATTGATTCTATTGCTCGGCATTTCGTCTTTTTGCGGGTTTTCATTTTCTTTCAAGTTTTATCCGTGGCCATGGTTGGTGGTGGGTGGGGTGGGAAAAGTTGGTCGGTTTGGGCTTTGGAGGGATGTAAGGGATTGTATTGATTGATGGGGATGAACGAAGTAAGGTGGGATGGGGTGGATTGTAACTATCACAGGTGGGATGGATGGATAGATTGGGTGTGAATAATCCGGCGGTGTTCAACACGATATCTTTTCTGCTACGGTATCTTATGGTATAAATATGCAACTTGTTGATAATAGTGGTAATACTAGTGTGTGGATTCATCACGCCTCACTCGTGGGAGCCCGGGCCTCGTGGCTTCGTGGCATATGCAGCGGCAGCTTCAATTCCAGAGGGTGGCACACATCGCGGGGAAACCGCCGCTGTGCTCCATCTCGTATATGTGCCTTTCACACCTTCTGGTAGCTCACGTTACTCCAAGACCTAGAAGGCACTCGCATCATTATGTACACGTAGAACAGCTCGCTCTACAGCCGGCCGGGCCTACCAGCCAACGGATGAGCCGGTATGACAGGCAAAGTACAGTACCGTTATGCACCATAACACAAAGCCCCTTGAAACCAGCCCAACACATAAGATTACCCCCAAGCTCAAAGCACTGTGCCATACTACCACACACCATATCATAAATCCCAGTATTCCTGAAGGAAGGAAGGAAGGAAGGAAGTGCAACTGCTATCTGAAATTCAAGGCAGACGTGTACATATTATTATTATCATAGTAATATTATGTACCGTACATACCGGGAGAGGCAACTGGGTAGTATCCTGCTCGATTTGCCTGCCTACCTACTCATCGTTCCCATCATACCTACGATACAGTACGTGCTTCGGTTTACCGAGAAATATGATACCCCCCTCCATCTATCCATCCCTAAGCTATTATGTTAGACTACCGCCTGAGATGGCACCATCACCACGTCGCCGCCGCTCCACCCGGTGTTTGTAGAAATGAAAAAACCTGTATAAACACATGGCTGGACACACATGGCGAATGGCCCCGGCGGGGGAATGATTTAGGTACGATATGTGGGGTGACTTCGGTCGATGGGTGGAGGGATGGATGGCCCGTCTACTTGGGTACTATGGGCAGTATTCGTATTGGTAAGAGGGTTTTTACGTGTTTCTGTGTTGGGTGCTTTGGATATTTTGAGTATGCGATGGGGAAGGAGGATGGGATAGCGTTATACGCTCCCCATCAGGTCAGTTTTCTCTCTTTCTCCACAGAGTGCTCTGCTCATGGGATAGGTGGCTAAGTGTACTCAAAGAGGACCCCAACCTGATGTTTGTCAATCTGTATGATGTTGTGAAGCCAACCTAATAGTTTACAACCCCCACCATCTTGCAGTGGATCAGTGATTCATTTGTTGCGCCTTAGACCTCTGTAGCGTGGTTTCTGAGACTACGTACACATGAGTTACAGTAGAGCAAGAGAAGGAGACAGCAGTATCGACAAATCCGATTATTCTTTAATGGTCCCTGTGGGAGCTCTATTACTAGATCCGCTAGACATATCACGGGCACTTGTCGGATTCGGCCCCTTACTCAAACAAATTGGCTGCCAACGCCTATTTTTGGCGGGTCAGCACACATTGCAGCATCACATATGGGAAGGCCGTACCTTGGTGGCAGAAAACCTATTCCCACTCTCAAAAACCACCAACTCAGATAAAAGCTCCCTTACGACCCCCGGCGCCTTCGGCAAGATGTCCTCCCATCTTTGGGCCGGAAAGTTGTTAAAGCATATTTTGCCAAAGTCGGAAAAGTTCGATGCTTCCTGTAACGTGAGACAAAGTAAGTATATGCTCTTTAAAAGGGATGGAGACACCCACAGGCCAGGTTTCCAACGTGGGAGTTCCAAGTTTCCTAAAAATGGACCCTATAAGTTGTAGCTCGCTGCCCAGGTCACCAGCGTCGAACAGCGACTCGTGACCATCTGTATAGCACTCCGCCACGACGCACCCAAAAGCCCACATATCCAGTGATGTGCTATAAGCGGTGTTTCCGAAAAGAATCTCAGGGGGGCGATAGCAGGTAGTCCCCACATCCGTAATCTTGTGTTCGCCAGGTTCAGACTCAGGATCGTTGGGTGACCAGGCAATTCCGAAATCCGCAAGGACGGCGGGGCCATCTGCGTCCTTGAGGAGGATATTGGAGGGTTTGACGTCGCGATGGATTATCCCCAATGAGTGAATATGCTCAAGAGCACAGAGAATATCTTGAAAAATACAGGTCATCTGGTCACCGGTAATTTTGGCGTTTGACTTAAGGAGTGTGTCGAGACTATGATTGTAAAAGGGAAACACCATGACGAATTGTGATGTCGGCAGTGTGAACTTCTCGAGGAGTTTGACAACGCATTTGTGCTCGGATTTTTTGAGAATTCTAGCCTCGCGGTGGGAGTCGTGTGGTGGAGCCATTCTGGAAGGGATAGTGACCTTCAAGGCGACGAATTGAGCGGGCGACATGAGAGTCATGGGCTTTAATAGAGCCTTATAGACATCCGAGAAGACCCCCGAGTTGTGATGTCTGCAGCCGGTGAAGCGACCAATTGTGATTCCCCTATCTGTGGCGTGTGGGATGTCCTGGGAAGCAGAATCATTGGAAGCGTTATCGGATTCGGAAGCAGCAGAGAGGTTCCGAGCCTCCAGCTGCTTCTCTGCATATTTCGCCTTGAGCTCTTGCAGTTTGGCCTCCCAAGTGCGGGTGTATTCCTCCTATGGATTTAACGAGTGAGAATCTGTGTAGTTGGTTGCCACCACATGATTGCAGATAATTGATAGTCAAGTATCAAAATAGGTCTTGACACGAAACAGGCTTGCTAAATAGGAATAGGGGTGGAATTACCTGTGAAAAAGATCCCTCATAGGACTCGGCTTCGACGGCTCGGGCTGAGGATAGAGCACCAGAGTGCTCAATGCTCGGATCGGACAGCTCCAGCAATGAGGCGCTACGGTGGCCATGTGAGCCAAAAAACTCTCCCTCCTAGGAAAAATGATTTGAAATGAAACCACGCATGATTGCGAAGCGATATTGCTCTAGTTGGTTGGTTGGTTGGTGGGGTGAGATGGGGAGAAAAGGAGGACAAACATATGCTCGACGATGGCAACCCTCTCTTTAAAGGAGAGAGCGGCTTTCCAGGTTTGCGACGTTGAGGGTGCCATGATGAGTAAGCGCAAAAAATAGGATATATGGGGGATTTATGAATTAATTTCCCCGCCCAAACTTTATGTATGATATGATACGGGAAGAGAGCCCTTCTCCTGCCCTTTAGCTGGTAGTAGATGCGGGGGAAAGGGTTGTGATGGGGGGATATAGTATGGTGACTTTGGAAGGGTAAGGGCGAGTGAAATATAATGGAGAATGGTATGATAAAAGCAATAAAACCGAAGGGTGGTGAAAGGGTCACCAACCGGGTTGCCTGGAGAATCTTATCCGGCGATGGCTACGATACAGATTTGCTCTTGAGGGAAGAGATGAGAGCCAGGAATTGGTTACCAGGGCAACGCTTCAAAAGCCTGAGTTGTCAGCAGCCACGAAGGAGGGAAGAAGAAAATGTAGTAAGGGAGATCCCCATAGATCTTTTTAAGACCCCTTTTGTGCGAAGCGAGAGTAGTTTGCCGTGATGTTGTTATATCGAGATTTCTATCTCCTCTTTTTTTTTTTTGGAACCCCTATCAAGAGGAAAGAAAACTTTTCCGGAACGAGCACGGCGCAATGCAGCACTCGGGCAATATTTGGTAAGCAGGCCCAAGTTATCTCATCGCAGATCTTGTTACGTGGCAGCCACCTCGAGAACAACGGAATTGGGAGGAACGGAGAAAGAGGGGGGGGGGCAAAATCTGGTAATCCACTGTGACAGTACCTTTTGCTCATCTCCCCCGCCCGCCTGAATGGCCTTGGGAAACCTGTGGAACCGGGAATATCAACCTCTCCGTCCAAAGACTGGCCCTCCCAGACCCGTCATGATTTGATTCCTCTAGGATTTGCCAACTGAAAAAGGGCAATTGAAATCTGCACTAGGAGGCCAGCTGGGGGATAATTGCTCCGTTGTCAGCTCGACAGAATAGCTTTCAGATGGATGGCTGACGTGAAATCCGTTTCCTGTCATTTTTTTACAAAGGGTATTGCGCGCAAAATATTGGGGATATGACTGATACGAGATACTCAAATATCCTTCTGAGCACCAGGTGTCACTCGTACATCACTGCGAATCGCGCCACAATATGACGGCGAACCGAGCGTCGAAGGTTCGCGTGTAGAAAACGTGCCACAAACTCGTCTAGGTATTGTAGGCCAAGGTTATTAGTGCTCGGGCATGGCAATTAGAGCTCCCGCTGCCACTGCGTATGTTGAAATGTCATGACTTGACAAGCATGATGCCAGCATATAATACAGAGTTAAGTCAATTATCATCTAACTAATCCCCAACAATGCAACAGCACTTGAGCTACCCCTTATCACATTACAGTAATAGCGAGCGGATTAACGATTGATCACTTGCAGCAGCGCAGGGCTGCGTAACCAAAACCTGACCTTTACGGCCATAAAATTAGGGGTCGACCGAGAATTTAACCAATGGACCTTGCGTTGCCAAGACAACCACATCCCCCACGATCCCTCGAAATCATTGAGGATCAGCCATGATGGCATGGACCAAGCTTAACTCGGGGGAGAGCGTGGATTCGATGTTATCCAATGCATCTATGAAAATCATACACTATCGATTGATAGGTGTTGGGTTGGATTGAGTGAAGTTGGGTCTGATGGCGAACAGCGCGTAACTTAAGTGGCATAGGAGGGCCTGACACCGGCAAAGATGCGGCGGCGATTGATGTGATCCCCGTGAAGAATAGCTAACTCTGGCCCATTTGGCGGGCTCGCGAGAATTGGTACACCGTGTGTATTTCTAAGGGGCGCCCTTGCATCGGACAGGTGCCTTGGTATAATGCCTATAGTACGGACGGAATTCCTCAAAATTTTATGGAGAAAGGCAATTTGCCTGGTTACTGTGCTCGTCTCTGGTCTGTGGATGCAGGAAAGAAAGAAAAAAAACACCGAGCAGCGCACCGGGAGAGCAAGAATTGTCTCACGCCCGCTTTTTTGTCCTCCCTGAGCCCCGAAAGAAAATGGTGGTAAGGAGAGCCTGGGCAATAAAGCGACTGTGCTGGCAGCTTCGGGCTGTACAGTACGCCACAACGCGGCTGCATGGCTACGCTTCCGGCTGCCATGCTGCTTTCCTTCAGTTCGATTTCTCTCACTCTTCTCCCCCCTCCGAGGAAAAAATTAAATAATATAATTTCTTGGAATTCTCACCAACCCCAGCAGTCAGGAGCCATAGCAATCACGAGGGACAACAGACCCCCTCAAAAGTGACGATACACTGACTGTCTGGTAAGGGGCGGAAAAATCATAGAGTGAGAAAAAGTTAACTCTGCTTCTTCCTTACTATTTCTCCCTTCTCGCACTCCTTTAAAATCTTTCTTCCGCCTATCCTCCCTCCCTCCCTCCTATCCATTCTCCCGATCACGGGCATAAACCACGGCAACGACGGTCCCGAAGTCCATTGCCTCTTCCCTCCGTCTACACGCACGCAGGAGCAGCAGCAGCATAATACACTAGACCGGGCGCCATCCAGTTGGCTCGCCATCTTTCCACGACCCAATAACATCCGTAACACTCCATCACCTCTCTAGGCTAGCCCATCCGTACCCCCTTGGGGAAAATCTATCACAGCTGGCGCCCCTCTTGTGAGTCGCTGCCTCGGAGATTCAGTACTATCCATCGTTGGTCTACTCGAATATGGAGCTGTCTCGTTCAGAATATCCGGGTATCTTGGTTGGTATCCCCCCTGGTAACTTTGTTTTCTCACAGGGTACGGCGAAATTTTACATGACGCAGCGCCCCATTGTCCGCCGGCAGTGCCATCCATTGTGTTTTGCATTCACTTTACTAACCAGAGGTTGTTTTTCTTGGAATAGGGCTCTGTCCACCCTACTCCGGCGGTCAAGATCCTGAAGGATCGCCTGCATCGGGTCCAGATTTTAAATACGGAAATCGCGGATTGGCTTCAGGTACATTATTGCTTTTCTACTTCACTTTTAAAAATCATTATACGGACTTTCCCGAGTGTGGAGATTTCATGTTTACATTGTTCCAACAGGAGCGACGGCGAGTCGAGGAACTGTACGCTCAAGGCTTGAACAAACTAGCCAAACGAACGCTGTCGGGTGATGGGTCAGATTTAGGGTAAGACATCACCAATGGCATGTCAATTGGCTTCGACTCCTCACGTTTCCTCATTTTCAGGGTGTTTCAGGGTCCATGGACTCGGATCGTACAATCCACACAATCCGTCGCATCCTCCCATCAAGAGTTCGCGCAGAGAATCGAAGCGGAGGTCGAACGTCCGCTACGCGATTTTACGGTACGAAATCAGGAATGGGCTGGAATGAAAAATTTAGAGCTGAACATGGCCACTGTAGCCAAAGCGGTCGATTCGACAGAGGGGAAGGTTGAGAAATTAAGGAATCGAGGTCCAAAAGCGAAGCCGCATCAAGTTGCCGAGGCAGCTTCGGCAGCCTCCAATGCATTGGCCGAATGGGATAGTCAGGCGCCGTTTGTGTTTGAGAAATTCCAGGCTGCAGATGAGAGTCGGGTCAACCAACTCCGGGATGTTTTGACAACTTGGCAAACATTGGAGGTGGATCAGTCACAGCGGAGTATGCAATCTGCGGAATCCACGCTGAACATCATATTGGATATCAATACGGAGGATGAGATAAGGGGATTCGCGAACAAGGCTACTATTGGGAAGCAAAGGATTGAGAGGGAGAGAAGTAGAACGGCTAGTAGCGGCGCAACAACGGGTATGCCGTCCTCAACTCCATCTATTGTTACGGATGACTCTGTCAGTGTACAGTCCTCCGGTTCCGGTGGAGGTTCAGGGGGAGGTTCGTACAGGGGTCCTCTCGTCTCAATCAGGTTTTGGTATAGCAGCATGCTAACATTGTGAAGCTTCTGGAGGTGGTGGTCTGGGGCTTAAACGACTAGGGACTGTGTTTAGAGGGCGTGGTAACCGGAATAGCACGATACCTTACTTTCATAGATCGGCATCTCCCGACAAGCGATCTTCGGAGAGAATAGGGAGCGGCAAAGGCCATCCCCCTCTACCTTCACTCCCGGCGCCCGTAAACAATGGCTTTGGCCCGTCTAGAGGAGATAATAGCTCCTTAGCGGTACCGCCGGGAGGGTCGCCTCCTAGGCCATCTACGGCACGGAGCAGACCACCTTCGCCGACGCAGAACGGAGATGCCCACCCCCCAGCTTCCCCTACAGCTTCAACTGCCGGGCCCTCACATGCGCTTCCTACGCCATCTGTACTAGTAACATCAGAGGAGGTGGGTTTTGCATTGCTGGTAATGTAATTAATTATTCGCTAACAATTTATAGCCACAAAAGGATGCCGAAGGGTATACCATCCCCCCGCCAGTGCATGATATTGGTGGAAGAGCGCTACCAGACGATGAAACTGCAGAGTAAGACTTATTCCCGGGTTGGGTTCACGTTCCAGGCTAATAGAGAATTAGTGAGCCATCCCAACCTCAGTTCAAGGTCGAAATTAAAAACGACGTTATCCAAGAGGAAGAAGAGGAAGCTGATGCTGCGCTTTCCAAAGTGGCGACAACCTTACGAGCGGTATGTGTTCCCTACATAGCAATCGGAGCTATCTCTTGCTGACATTTTTCATTAGCAAAATACTGTTTCTAGGAGGAACAGAGGACGGCGGGATGCTCGCGATGTTAGGAACACCATGTTTATCCCGAGTCCGACACCTGAGCCAGTAGAAGGCCTTCCCTCATCACCGCCGCTCACTCCAATAAAGTTCGCACCCAAGAGCTCGGCCGTGGCGTCCGAGGCCGGGTCTGATACTCAATCAATCAGATCCTCGCGATCCGTGACCAGCCTTACCAGCTCGCCGGTCAGGCATCCCGAACTGATGGAAACGGGTCTATCCGCTTCGTTGATAGAATCTGTTAGCATGTCATTCGAGGCTGGAGCACCAACAAAGACACTCATCACTGGAGAAATAGCCGTGGCTTACAACCCTACCGAACCAGTGCCCTCAGACCAGCCACCCCCTACGGAGCTCGTGCGCATGGACAATTTCTCCGTTCTTGAAAAAGTGGCGCCGAACCCTGCCTTCATCTCATCAGTCCCGGACCGTGCAGGAGAGTACACCATGTCGCTGGTGAACATCCACAAAACCTCCGTAGCCTTCAAGTACCAAGTGCACATCGATGAGGCCAACGTTGCAATCTTCGCACCTATAATTGCCACACCCGTTTGGCGCCTAGAACCGCACCAATCATCCGTCATTATCCACTGGAAACCCAATCCGAGCTTCCGCCGCCTGAACGGTGCTACGGGCCCCTTTACTATGAAGAACGTTATATTCACCGCCGGGATTGAAGGCGCACCGGCGACCACCTGCCAGAGCAAGCCCGTCGGTGCATTCTCCCGCGAGAGAGGCCGCCTAGCGTGGAAACTCGGGGACGTCCTCATCGACCCAGCGGCCGGCGACGAAGGTGCCAAGAAGCTCGTCGCGAGATTCCTAACGGAGGGCCAGGCAAAGGCTACACCCGTGGACATGCGGTGGGAGATTAGCGGCGAAGACGCCAACACCGCTGGTAGCGGATTGACCCTGTCATTCTTTGAGAAGTCGGAGAAGGCGGAGACCGCGGCGGTGCCGGATGCCGAGGAGGCGGACCCGTTCGCGGACGAGGGCGGGGAGGCCAAGAGTGTTGCGGGCCCAGACGAGGAAGGGGTCTGGAAGGCGGTGAATACCGCTAGGAAGGTAATGGGGGGGAAGTATGTTGCTGTCTGAAGTAGTTTCTTCCTAATTCTTTATTATCACTATTGTGGTCGTCATCATTATCATAGTTTTTCCTCCTTTTCTCTTTTTTCCCTTGGGCAAAAGGAGTCATTGGTTATCTTCCTTTTTCCTATATCCTTCTGGAGTGCCACTGCCTTCCCCCTTACTCCTAGTCGCCCAACCTTTCCACCGAGCACTTGGCATTTCGTGAACTCATCACTTCAGTCAGTCTATTTGCAAACTAGGTGTTAGAATCCTTCTCCCGTTTATCTCCTCCCTACACTCTCTGAAAAGTTTCCTTTTTACCCGTCTGCTTCACAAAAACTGCTGCCTCATCCCCCATTTCCTTTTATTATTTTATCACTTCGTCATTGGTATTACTACTCGTCATACTTATTTATTTACCCACTTATCACTACTACCCTATTCCTGTTTCGCACATGGGCGCCACTGGGCTGACGTTTTCCTTTTTTCCTTTTTTTGGTCATGTATGGTATGGTATAGTATGGTATGTATGGTAGATAGGGGGGTGGAATTGAAGGAAGAAAGGGTAAGACACTTGGAATATTTTATTGGAGGGGGGGTGATTTGTACCAATCTTGAGACGTTACTTCGTGAGATTTATGTCGTATTGTACTTGGAAAGGGGGTATTGGTTTGAGCAGAGGGATAAGGTAAAGGATGGGGAGGAGAGGGGGAAAGAAAAAGTGTGCTATGATGGTATCTCGTGCTTCCCCCCCGCCGCTGAGTAGGAAGGCTAATGCGAAGGGGTAAAAAGTCAGGGTATGCAATCAAAGAAACAAAAAACAAAAAACAAAAGCAAGGGCTCAATCTTCCTTCACCCCATCACCCTCGCCCCTCGTGGACTCTTCAACCTCCGAAGGCTCCTTGTAATACTCCGGATACGTCCTCTTATACCCTAGTAACCGTTCCCCAATTATCACACCGCCAATAAACATCACCATCCAGGATATTCCTTTCTGGATTCCCCCAGGAACGCCTTTAATCCTATCCCCCCCCCATTCAATTAGCCCCCCTCCTCCTAACCAATATGAAAAATTGAAGAAGACTCACGGAAACGCTAAGAAGATCTCTGCATCCCACAGAAACAATAGCATCTGCCAAGGACTAGGCTCCCCCACATTCCCATCCCTCTTACAATCCAACCCATAACTAAAGCTGTTCCTCAAAAACTTCTCCTCAAACAGGCCAACGTTCCCCCCCAGCCTCGGCAGCTCAATCAGAATCTGCAAGTCCTCACTCTCACTCGCATTGCGGAAGGTATGGTACTGCCCCGGCTTCACGGTTACGCTCTCGCCAGTCTTGACCACGGACTTTTCCGAGTCGACTGTGACCAGCAGGTTGCCGGACTCCACAGTGAAGGTCTCATATTGGCGAAGGTGGTAGTGGTACGGCGGTGTGCCGAAGGTGTTTGGGCCTGAGTATGGTGGTAGGAGTTGGCGGTTGGCGATGATGGAGGCTTTCGGGGAGTTGGGGAAGGCGGAGGTGTAGTGCCCCCCGAGGGGGAGGGGGTCGAGGTTGGCGGTGTGCGTGCGTTTGGGTGGGTTTGCGAGGAAGGAGAGCATTGCTCTTGATTTTTTCGATTGACGGTTTGAAGGGATTAGGAGCGAAGGTTGGAACCTAGGGGCAGAGGTTTGAAGCTGGAGGGATTGGGGATGGGAGGGAGAGAGGGAGAGAGTGTGTGAGCGTGAGAAGGTGAGAAGGGGGGGGGGGTGTGAGGGTGATAAAAGCAGTAATTATGATGATGGCAATGACGGTGGTCGTGGCGTGAGGGGGAACAAGGTTTCTTTATGATAAAGAAACTTGCTCCACTAGACTAAATGAGTGACTGTCCGAAAATGGATTTGGGAACGAGTGACGGATGTTATAGGCAGTGATGAGACCGGCGCTCGGAGGTCACGATATGCCGATGGACACGCAGGTCTTCCTAATCGCACTCATTAGAATCAACCCTGCAGCTACCATTCGCCAATAATACAGTTACTCTGACAAACGGGCAATTCTTGGAAGGGTGTTACCCGAATCGAAACAGAATTCGTGATCCTAATCGACAACTCTACTCGAGTACGTCAGCGGCATACCGCACAGAACCGCCATATATCCCTTTTAGGCGAGGATAAACTACCAGAACCAGTTCATCCCAAAATCCCCTTTTATTTTTTCTATTTTACAAAAGTCCGCCACTTCAGCCCTTGTGAAATAATGACACTAGTTAACCGAAGCGGTCTAGTGCATACTTACTTTCCTTAAACGAAGCACCGGCCCTCCGCCAATACCGATATCCGCAGTGCTAGTTACGGTAGGTACGGTAGGTACGATAGTCGTACAACGCAAACTCACCCGGCCGAGTCGAGGTGCACGTCGGCCGTAAGTAAGGTGGCGGTCTGCCATCTATGCATGCGGTGCTAGTGCAAATGTGTCCAGCCCAAGACAGAACTCCACCACCACCACCACCACCATCATCACCAGAGCCGCGCGAGCATCTAGACTACCGCACTGTACTCCCCCTAGTACTCGGGCGCAAATTAAAGATCCGGAAAAAGTGACAAACAAAATGTCTGGTTGCAACACAGATATTTCAAGTCACTTTTTCCGGATCTTTAATTTGCGCCCGAGTACTGTACTTACAATCATAATACGGTACCGGTATCGTATGAATAAATAAATAAATAAGTTAGGCCATCAACAATGATATCACAAGCAAAAAATATTTCAATCGCATGACTGGTTAGATCATTCGTACGGGCCATACTGTAGAGAAGTGTAACCAAGCAGGCAAGCAAGTAATCCGCCAACCCGAATCCCCCCCCCCATCACTTTTACTCGTTCTACGGTAATCCCCCCCCCCCGCATTGGATAAGAGTTGGTCTTTGGCTACTTAGGTGTAGCGATACCGTAGTGCACGATCCCATAGCACAAGAGAATAAACAACTCGCGATTCCTCCTCCCTTCCTCTCCTCTCTTCCCCCTTGTCTTTCTCTCCCTCCTCCTCCTCCTCCTCCCTCCTAACTAGATGCTCGTCTCGTCCCGTGAGGGGGGTCGTGAAATGCAAGCTTAATTATTACAAATCCTTGATAACCGGTAGGGAATAGGCTGGAGCGTCCAGAAACCCTGATAAAGTCTATAATAATAACTATGATAATATGATATTGTGCATGTTATTATGGGGTGCGACAGCTCACTTGCTGGCCAACTCCCCACGACCGCGGCCGAAAAAGGGAAAAAGCGTCTCGACGGGGAATGTACCGTGATACTCGACTCAACTGTTTTTGGGTAGTCTATTTATCTTTGCGTCGAGAATGGGGTTGGTGGGGGGGGATTCTATGGTTTGGTTTCCCAATGATCATGATAGTAATAGTGATTCTATCGATGTTATGATACCAGTAGAAGGAGTAGTTTGTATAGATATGGGAAGTTTTAGAGGTACAATATAGAGGAAGCTATTAAGGCCTGCTCGTAATATACTGACATCATGTTTATAAAATATAAGGAACTGATGAGTTCTACTTAGGCTTAGTTTAATACCTAATTTGGTTTCGTGGATTTTTTTTTAATTTTTTTAATTTTCCCCCAGTTTTTACCAAGGGAAGTCACGTCCAAGTGTCGCGCACCATGCAATATATGATGCTCTAGCTCGGCGCGGTGAGTGGATGAGAGAGAGAGAGGGAACGAACAAGTGGCAAAAATGAATTTTATCAGGTGGAGAGAACTCCGCTTTTTGAAAAGCGTTTGAATAAACCCAATCCAATGATTTTGTATTTTATGCAGTTTCCTTCTTTCTTTTCTCGCGGCTATCATGTCGGAGAAGTGGAGGCTTGGGGGGGGGGAGGGAAGGGATGTGATGGATTGGCTAACTTGATGGATCGTCAGTGGGAGTTGGGGACTTTGACTAGGTGGAGTACTGATAAAGTGGCAAGTTCGTGATGATTGTGATTGAGATTATAGTATACACTTGCAGTCTGTATTGGTATGTAAATACCGGGATCACCTCCCCTAGCAGGCGGAAGCCTGCCTACGTATCTATCCATCCGCTCGCCTGCCTGCCGCCGGCAGTGGGTTGATCCTTTTGTCTCTTGCGGTTTGTGTGCGGAGGTACTTCTGTCCGATATGTGCTTGGGATGAGAATGAGTGTCCGGAGCCGGCGATGGCAACAGCAGGCCAAGCCCCGGAATAGAACTATAAAACCTTCCTACTAAGTGCATCCGCTACCAAGAACCTCTCCAGACTCGTTTTTTGTGTTGTTGAGTTGGTAGTTGGCGGCTGCCGGCTCCGGACATTTAATCTCACCCCAGGTGGTAATGATGCCCGAACAATTTTGTGCGCATCTATCGTCTCGTTTATTCGCTAGGCCTTCGGTGGGCTCTTCAAGTTAGGATAAAGTTGAGCACGTGACTAATCTTCAACGAGTCAAGGCTAGCCGTTTCCGGAGGGCCGACCAGAACTTGGGCGCCGGGCGGGCCGGTCTACGGTTTGGTATTCGCTGGTCGGGTTAGCTCATTAAGCGATCGAAGGTGTCGAAACCGGGGCCTTCACCTGACAAGTTTGAAGGGTGTCTCGCGGGGGCACTAGAACAGGGGTGGGCTTTGACGTTCAGGTAAATAGATGATTGGAAGGCCAGACACCGCCCGACTCTCTGTCCAACCCTTCGGGGCCCAACTCCCCAAAGGCTCTGTCCATGTGGTATGGCCCACCCATGGTCGGTTTCGCCGGCATCGTGCTCGTGTGTCAAGCGATGCTCACGGGAGGCGGCGGGGCTGCCCGTCAGGCAAGAGTCTACCCCGAAATCTTGGTATTTCTAGCACTCTTATCGTCGAGCTGTGACAATCGTTTCACTCGCGTATCGAGAGCCTGGAGAAACCTGAGTTTGTCCAATGGTTATTGCAATTATAGCCCATCTTCAAACTTGCTATGATGCACGGGAAACTAGTTGCTCATGTCGAGCTTAACAAAGTTTATACTATAATTAGTATCCCCAGTTGACATAATCATTACCCATCGCTTCCGAAGATGTTTCAGATGAACGTTCAAGGCTGTGAGGGGTTTCCGGTTCCTTGCAGCTGTCCGGCAAAGAAAACTGGGAAAAGGAGGAAGGAAAAAAAAGTCGCTTGAGTTCCTGAGCCCTGATGGAGGATCTGCCGTAGCCTAATACAGGAATTAATGGGGAAAACAAAGCACCAACGCATGTTTGGAAGGGATCATATGATAGGGCGGTTTCCACGTGGTGAGAACACAGCTTTGATATCCAAGGTTGACAGGGTAGAGAGCGATCACTCGGTTGGGAGTGAAAGAGGACGAGAAAGAGGAACCTTATTGCGGTACCGGTACCGGCAGTAAAGTACCAGTACTCGTACGGGTACTATTTTTGTACCTCAGTGCGGGCAATATATCTGAGAAGGTGGTGAAACTCGGGGGATTGAAAGGGATGGTCTTGTCATGTGCAAGCAGCACATAGCACAATAATGTCCGGGGAGGAATACCGGTACCGGTAGTACTCGTAGAGGTGTGGGGTGAGATTAAATGTCTGCAAAAGGGGGCCGATAACAGCGCCGGGAACTGCAAATACTCTATTATGTAGAAATCTGGAAGTGTTAGTAGATAATTGGTGTTAACAAGAGATACAGAAGCTGTAGTTGGACTTATAATATTTACAGAAAAGAGTCATTTTGGCGTGGATTTCCTCTGGCATGAGCGGTTATAGTCCTTGTTCAACTAAGATCTATGAACTTGCCTGTAACTTCGATGGAAATAATATCATTGTCAGAATCCAGCGAAACTGCAATACCGTGCAATGGGGCCAAGTACCTTGCGCAACTCTCAGGAGAGGTGGGGATGGAGCTTAAAGCCTGCTGTAAAATCTGTTGAAAATAATACAAGGAATATCATAATCAATTTCATTGCGTGAGAGAGAAGCTCAACTTGAACTACCGGTAAGTCTTCACTGACTTGTCACTAGTAGTTAGTATGTATGGTACTTATGATAAAACAACCTCTCTTCTAAAAAAATTCACCTCATTACCTGCCCTTTAGTTGCGGTATCAGCAACCCCCCCACACACTTGGTCAGCCGTAGAGTTTTTCACCCCGCCTCCTTAATTGTCTCTTCTACCACCTTAACCTTACTTCCCACATATTGCTCTCCTTAGGGAGATACTTGTTGATCAACCGGGAAGACAACACGAAGCTTGTCGTGGACATAAGATGCTGGTGGTATTGGTCAGGGATCCAAATAAGGGGTTGTATGACAAGAAATAAAACCTGTACGAGTAAGTGAGGTTGTATCAGCCGAAATATGCCTACCGGTAACAGACCCGTGCTCACACCTTCAGCACTGAATTTACTTGGGCAATCAACCATCGGATAAGCAATCGATTTAGACTGCACCAGGCTTAGCTCAGCGAGTTAACAAAATTACAAAAAACAATAAAGGAGATCCAGCAAGTTGGCTCGCTCAGACTGTGCTGCGTGAGGTGAACTTGAACGCTATTCCTTCTCGTGGTGTGTTGTTCTAGCTATACGGGCGGCGGCCAGAGACCCAGCGGAGATGAATTATCTGAGTAAAGACAGTGCATCCAGTTTATCGTTTCAAGTAACTTATGTCACAGAAGAGAGATGTTGGTGGCACTTCTCAGGGACTACTTGCCTTATTTTTGTATTCGGGAAGTTGGTGATTTGCTAGGTACCGGTACTCGAGTGCTGGATGGACGCTCAGGGTGGGGGACGGGCTTTAGGGTTACCGTATCCATATGCCAGAGTGAGACATTGAGTCTTCTGTCGTTCTCTAGTGGCAGGTCCGAGCATCTCTTTGACCATTTTATTTTCGCTCGTCTAGGGTTTGGATCGTCCAGCATAAATCGCCGGCCGGTTGCTTCGGCCCAAGAGGTCTAAAAAATCCTACCGGTTCGTCTAGTCTCGTAAATCCCTGGCTGTGAAGTGATATGAGAAATAACGGAATAAAATATGCGCCGTGCCTTCACTCCCAAGAGAGTACAGTAGGCAGAGACATATAGACATTGGGTAGGAAGTAAGGAGGTTGATATGAGCATTCGGAAGGAGAGCCATCGCACAGTATAGCACTGTGCCTGAGCAAAGAGTATAATTAATGGGAAGCCTGAAATCGGTAGAGGGCACAGGTCGGGGACGAATCAGGCACATGGTCTCGAAAATCCTCCGTTGCTGCTGCCGGTAGCTGTGCTGCACAGAGGGTTTCTCCAAGGCCTCGATCGATTCCTCTTTAACCTTCGGCCATGAGGGCATGATGCGCCATGTGCTGTATGAACGGGCCTGATTCCCGTATGTAGCGCGGCTACTATAATTAAGTGTATGCAGGTACTGTACTGGTATTGTGCCTACTTGTGTCTGCACTCCGGAGTTTTGGAGCACCTCATATCCTACCGTGGAAAGCAGGAAGAAAAAAGGTCTATGAGAAACCAAATTGTTCCCTGGTGAACACTTTTGTGAGACGGTAATATTCGTTGATACTCTGGTTCTTATGATTTGGATTGTGGTTGGGGAAGGCTTGGTAGGATGAAAAAGGTGTTTCTGGTGTAGGACGAGTTCACGAATGGGCTAAACTCGAGTAATGTTCGCTGCTCTCTTGCATTGTATGACAGGAAGGTTCATAATTAATAATTCGGGGGTCGCGGAGGATGGGGTTAGGGTTAGCGGACTGGGGGAGGGAAGGAAAGTGCGCCATCGGACCTGCTCCACTGGAGCGGCTCGGCAAATAGCATGGCATATCATATCGCAACGTTCAGACCCTTTAATCCCAACCTAGGGTAAAAGACCGAGGGAAAGACAGCCAGAGGTGCGAGGAGGTGGAGAGAGAACTGAGGATCAAGTGAAAATTTTGCTATACTAGTCTGTATTATACACCCCACTTTGTACTATAATATTATGTACGAGTAGTTGAGAAAGCTGAAGCAAGGGAAAGAGGGAATAAGGAGAGACATGGTAGGGTGGAAAAAAAAGAAAGAAAGGCACCGGACAGGTACAGCACAGAATTAAGCGTCCAGGGCATCGGCGGATTTCGTCTTCTCCGTTCTCTATCCTGCAACTGGCTCACTGCTCCTCCTTCACACACTCACCCCCTCCACTATCTCGTAAGGTACCTGCGCTCCCTCCTTCCCTCACTTGAACTTCCTAACGCCAATCCTCGCGCCTTCACGTACTCACGCCCCACGCCCTCCCCAGACTTTTTGCTGGTTACTGGCCGCAACTTGACGCGGCTCTCGTCGAATTTAGATTATTACTTTCAATTAGCCTACTGCCGTTCATTAAATTGCATTTTCTCAAGCCCGTCCTTCTGGCCACTGAACTTAATCTTTCCCACTCTTAACCTCAAAGAGGCCCTCAGACGAAACAATAGGATACAATACCGGTACATGAGCCCTGGCGCACTGTTTCTCTTCCCCTGCTAGTCCATCGAACGCCCGCCACTCGTGAGCCTCCACTCTTCTGGGTACTGAGCTAGGACTGCAACCACCACCAATACCCATCGCCTCCGCTGGGCTATCATACGCTGCGACGAACAACCTACTTCACATATCCCCCAACTTATCCACTTGCAACGTCACATGGATGGGGACAAGAGGCTGGTGCAGACTTTGTTGGAGAGGCTTTCAGCGAGGGTATGCCTTTAACTCCTACCTGCGGATCCGATACATTGGATTCATTGAGTTATTCAACTGATCATTTGGTGTGCAGCTTCCCTTTCGGACCGGAGGCGACTTGAGCGATGTTGGACGCGATGAAGTCGTTACTTTAGCCCGGGGCTCGCTGATTGAGCTGGCAAGGGCGCAGATCGACATTGTCGTTGACAGCATCGCCAAGCATCTGGACTCCATTTCACGGGTATGTCGACTATAATCAAGCTCTTTCTGTATATTCAATAATTGTGGGCATACTGAGATGAGCGCCGTTTGCGGTGTAGGGTTTTAGTGATGTTGCTCCCAGGGGTAGGCCCTTCGTACTCCTCACCCAGACCTACTTGGTTGAAGTTCTTGCCGACTGCACGGGTGCTCATTGGGACTCTATTGACGCTGCGCATCGGGGGATAATGGAGGAGGAGACTCCGGCCGCGGAGCCATTACGGCAGCCAGGAATTTCAACGAGGAAAACACCGAGAAGGGAAAGGGAGCCGCCGCCACTAGACGACATACAAGCTAAATATGTTCTGGAATTACTCTTACGATTAACGGCAACCCCAATGGACGATTGGCATGGCTCGTCGAAAAAGGAGAATAATAATTCCCAGTCAGAGGAGCGTAGTCTTGACGGGCTTCCTAAGAAGGCTAGCGATCTTGAACGTGCGTCGTTCAGAGTGATCGAGTATATTAGCGCTTCAAATTGGGCCTTGGTGTTCCACACAATGTCTCAAAGATTGAAGTTCTTGCGAACGACCGCCTCTGACGATAGTGATGCTAGCGGCCTCCAGTTCATTGCCCACATGTGGATCAATCAGGAGAAGCTGTCGCTTATTATTAAGGAAATTAGCGGTAGTTTCCTTCCATTAAGGAAGCCTGCACAAAACATGCTTGCGGCGTTATTACCAGAGACCATTCATCGGTGGATTGAAGCCCATCCGAAAGACTTCGTTGACTTACATGTAAACAATAGGAAACTGGAAAAGGGTGTAGATAACTTATTCGACATAGCGACATCACTCGCGGGTGGCGCCGGGCGACGAACTATCATCTGGCCGCTTCAGACAGCTCTCATACTTCTTTTACCCGACGTCTTCTGGACCCTGGAAATGCGGAGTGAGCAGCGGGGGAGTCTGTCTAAGAAGGTTGCATTCTTAAACGATCTCCGGCGTTCTCTGCGGCTTGCAAGGAGCTCAGACATTGCCGCATCATGTCTTATCATCATGTGCCGTGCCGGGAGCCTCTTCCCAGCTGAATCGGATAGCGCTCTTCTGAGCTTTGCCTTGGACGTGCAGAATGAGGTGACAGAGGAAATATTCCGGCGACAGCAATTTGGCGAAGATCCAAGTGTTGATAGAGATATCATGATAAAAGCGTTTGTGAGTTCGGCAAGATTAGGTGTGGACAGTGTTGTCGAGAACTTGTTACCAAGGTGCCTGGATAAAAATTCGCCAATTGCGTTCAAGATTACAGTTTTCGCTGGGGTTGCCGTGTTGGCTTCGCAGGTATAGGGGTTCCATGAATATAATAAGTTGGCCATGAGTTTCGGTCATAGTTGCTAATTCTGGTCTGGCTTCTCTAGAATAATGCGGAAATTTTTGATGCGTTATACTATGCGATTGCGCCCGAAGTCCGAGAACTCTTTATTGTATGTTGTCCTTGCTCTCACTAGTTATGCATTGCCATCTAACAGCCAACTAGAACATCGCTTCTACTCGACATGCCAATACCAGCAGCACAAATGCCTCCTCTCTGGCCGGGAGTACTCTAAATTCGCAGACCCGGCATAAAAACCTATCGACCGATAGCATTGGATCATCCGAGTTACTATATCAGCTGTTAGAGCTTCTTAAAATCCGCCCATTGTTGATGTACGAAAATTTGAACGCAGGTGCCGAAGAATGGGATAGATTAGGAGATAGGATGATTAGTAGTCTTCTAAGACTTATATATGACGATGACGAATTCGTTAGGAATTCAGCTGTAGTGTTTGCGAGAAGGCTCTTGAGTCCAGAAGCCTTCCAGATGACTACAGACATGCGGTTAGGCCAAGGGGCGATTAGTGTGCTAAATTTCTTTTGGAAAGCGACGTTAGTTTCCCCAAATTACCGCTTGAAGTTGACGAGGCTAAGAAAAAATGGGGCGTTTAGATCTGCGATTGTAGCTACTTTGTCAAAGAAACTTCTTGATTTTGATTTCCAAGATCTAGCATTGAAGGGCATGTTGGAGCTGGTTCACGGATACCTAGAAACCAGAGTCAGCATCATTTCTTCTAGAAAGGTGACTTTTGCTTCTGTCACAAGTACTTTTACCAACAAAGGCTGATTTCTTTTTTTGGAAAGGACATCACAGAGGGTATCACAGATATTCCTGAACGCACCATCGCCAATGTATCGCTCGAGGTGTCATTCTTGGTCTTGCTATGCTCTAGCGATCTCGATATATGCTCAATCACAACACATGCTATTGCTCTTCTTTGCGAAGAAGGGCGTTTAACCGAGAATCCCGATGATTTGGCCAGGAGCAATCTAACAGTCATGCGCAACTTTCCTGTATATTCTGAATTATCTTTACAGACGTTCAGAATTACAGGCCCCGTGGCGTTCCAAAAGCGATTGAGGAGACTGCTGACAAGAATGAGCATGCCTGGTCCGGGAATACTGACGGCTTGGGAAGCAGTTTTCACGAGATGGCGGACTCTTTCAAAACATATCCTTTCACCTGGCGTAGCAAGTGCTGGTGGGATCGACGATGGGCTATTCGCAGAGTGGAGAAATTATTCAGGCTTCCTAGCGTCAATTGCGGGATGCTGCATTGCAGATTTGCCACACCAACTCCGTCCAGACGACCCAACGACCTCAGGTTTGCGCTGGATCGATCGCCTTGCCAGTGACGGTGACCAAATGAGCCTGTTGGAACAATTCATGAAGCAGTGCTTGCAATTATTGGTGTGCAAGCTTGTCAATGTGCGGGAGAACATTAGAGAGGTTCTCGGGACTGAGTTAAATCCCCGGCTTTACCTCCAGCTATTCAGGAGCTTAGAGACGGAGTTTAGTGTTTTGTTTGACCCCGGTTTCAAAGACCCTCAAAGTGAGAGCCGTACACTATTTGCGGAACAAGCCTGTAGCCTGCTGAAGACCGTTGTGGAGAGATTGGAGGATGCTCAGGATATGTTTCTTACAGTCGACTTGGGAGCACTGACGTTGAGTCTTGCGAGATACTTGAACACGCTTAAGGAGGATTACACTACGTTGAGGGTCAAGATTAGGATGTGTCAGTTGGTGGAACTTGTCGCTAGGAAAAAGGAACTGGTGAATCTCAGGCAGGACATTAGAGTACGAAATAATCTGCTACAGATTCTTAGCGAGTGGATGCCTCGCCCTGCAAAGGTAAACCTTTCATTTGTTCCCCTAAGATAAATTTCCGACCACTAATATTGTTTTTACAGGAGACGAATTATCCAATCAATCCCCGCAGGGACGAGCTCTTACGCCCACAACGTGATCTCGACCGTGCTTGTCTCAAAGCTCTTGTAAATTTGCTTCACCGCCTCCCATTACAGCCTCCAGAGACAGCGCATGATAGCGCAGATGTAGTTGATGCTCGCTCACAGATGTTTTGCAGCTATTTTACCCTGTTTCTTTCCTTGTTGGATTCTAGCCAGCTTGAAGGCGATAGAAGACGTGAATTGCAGACTGTCTCATTAGCTAAAGACGATGCTAGCAGCTTCCAAGATCTTGCAATCCAAGCATTGAGTAACTTGCTCAGTGCGAACGTAGATGTTGGCTTGAAGTTTAGTTTGGAGATTGGCTACCATGACGATTTGCAAACAAGGACAGCCTTCATGCACGTGCTCACTAATATCTTAACTCAGGGGACTGAATTTGGGGCCTTAGGTGACTCGGCTATTGGCGAGAAGTACGAGAAGCTAATTGATGTGAGTTCTCCCTTCCTGTGGCTGCCTGGTACAAAGAGAATGCTGATTAGGGAAATTTAGCTACTAGTGAATGACCTCCAGTTTGCCTTGGCCCTTTGTGATAGTTGTCCCAGCAGCGAGGTTGACGAGATGAGCATTGCGTTGCTTAACATCTTTGATTCCCGGGGTCTGGGGTTGACCTTGTTAAAGGAGCTCATCGAACAAGAGGTTGCGAACACAGGTCAATTTTGCTCCGGGGATGGCGTGAGACGGTCGTATGATAGCTGACACTGTAACAGAGAGTGAATCGGAGCTTCTCCGAAGGAATTGCGTAGCGACAAAAATGCTTTCTGTCTTTGCCAAATGGAAGGGATCGGAATATCTGCGCGATGTTCTCCAGAAGGTCCTCCAGCGAGTGATCATTTCGTCTGATAAGCTCGGTCTAGAACTTGATCCAGCGAGGACTCCTTCGACAGAAGAGTTACACCGGAATGAGTTGCAACTACGATACATCACCAAGGTTTTTATCGATGAGATCTGTAAATCCGGGAACATTGCCCCAAATTCTTTCCGATGGATCTGCCACACTATCACTACCTGTGTAACGTCACGATTCCCGGAAGCAAAGTTCACCGCTGTTGGCGCGTTCATATTTCTTCGATTCTTTTGCCCGGCAATTGTCGCGCCCGACTCGGAGGGCCTCGTCAATAACATTCCGAACAAGGAGATGCGAAGAGGGCTGCTGCTGATTGCCAAGATTGTGCAGAACCTTGCCAACAATGTCCTGTTCGGGGCTAAAGAGCCTTACATGATCCCACTTAACGACTTCCTCACGGCAAATATTTGTGTGGTCACGGCGTTCCTCCGTGAGATTTCTAGCCTACCGAAGATGCATGAGCCGGTTGTTGCGCAGGAGTCCTTCGATTTTGGCAGCAGCGTTGCCCTTCATAGATTCTTATATGATCATTGGGAGATTGTACGACAGAAGCTCATTTTCCAAGAGAAGCACAAGGCAAGGCTGAATGGGGAGAAGAGCTTTTCCGCGGATGCTGGGCCGTCGAACTTGCAGCTGTCCATTACGAAATTCTCCGGTCTGATCAGTACCCTAGGGGCTCCGCCATTAGATATCAGTTTGGGGAGACCGACACTCACGGGGAATATTCAACCTGCTTACAGCAGATACCAACATTTCATGCTGAGGAACTCTGGCAGAAGTGTGGAGAGTATTCTTGCTGCTAGAATTGTTTACGATGGCGGAGAGACTAAAGACAACATGCCAGTTATCTGCTTCGTGCTGAGGAATATCAATGTTGGAACCATAGACCCTGATCTACTAATTTACTGCTATTTGAAGGTCCCTTATTCCACTTACTATCTCTTCCTGGCTGGTGCTGATGCTCGATGATATAGATTGCGAGCAGGATGTGGCACAAGCGCTTCGCAGTGCTCATCGACGCCACTTGCTATAGTCTGAACAACGAGATGCCAGACGAACTCTACAAGAAGATTGACAGCCTCATGCCCCCAGAGATGGTCAAGAACTATAGTAGATTGTACATTTACAACATGAACACTGCATTTCGCAAGTTCTTTCGCCGGCAATTACGCTATGCCGTTCGCGATGAGTCTAATGCCTGGAATCCGAACAATATCGACTTTATTATGTTGGGCAGTCTCGCGGAATTACAGCAACATTTCAATCTTGGCTCTCTACATCTTCCCAAGGAGACAATGAGCTTTCTGAGTGATCCTCGGTATATGTATCATCACATCACTCGGCTATCGAAGACCAAGGGCAAAATAGAGGTGGTATTCAAAATTGGCACTCAGTATATCCAGATCACGCCGACAAAGAAGCAGGAAATTGTGGCCGGGTTGAAGATGTCTGCTACCATAAACGATATCTTCCGATTGAATGATGTGGAGGAAGCCAACGCGTCTTTCCATACCGATGAGGAGAATGCCTTCGGAATTAAGACAGACAATGGGAAGCTCACCATGTTCTTCTCTAGTCCAAAGAGGAATGAGATAGTTCAAACCCTTAAGAACTCAAAGTCAAAGTACTCCAAGGATAACAGGCCTTCAAAGCTCAATGAGAGGACAATAAGGCCTGAGGATGTTCCCGGAACCTTGTTAAACATCTCCCTAATGAACATTGCCAGCTATGACCAGTATCTGAGGTTGGCAGCATACAACCTCCTCTGCGCGCTGTGCCAGGCTTTCCGGTTCAACCTGGACAGACAATTTGTCAGCGCGAAAGGCTTGAGCATCCCGACGGACTCAGTGGCCCTGATTGTGGGTGTGAGTGAGAAGCTGGCGGCAGCAGAGCCACAGCTGACATTCGACTTCTTGTCTGAATTTTTCGTAGGTTGGGAGAAGTCACACCCCCAACAGCGACCGTTGAATATCTTGTATATGGCGCCATGGTTAGCAAATCTTCATCCACAGGTGCTTATGGGCGGGGAGGATGCTGAGCGCGGCAAAGAACGTCTTGCAACCATCGCAAGGAAGATGATTGACATCACCGTGCGGGAGCCAAGGCTTTATACTTCTTTCCAGCAACATGCCTGGTGCATTATCAGCAAGGATGAGGGGCTATTGGACGTCTTCTTGGATGAATTGGTTAAATCGGCAATGAACTTTGGGTTTGGATCGGAGGGGGCGGAGACGATCGGCTCTATCGCAGCGAGTTTTGGAACTCTAACCATCAGAGGGAAGATTATTGCTAGGATTCGCAAGGTCCTTAACAGATCGTCACTAAGGCCGATGAGACACCTTGTGGACAATATCGTTTGGAATGAGATTTGCGTGTTGCTGAGACTTTGCCTTGCCATCTCTTTTGATAGTCGAGTTCAAGCGCAAATGTATCTTCCCGAGCTCTTCCATATCATCACGATGGTCGTCAATTGCGGATCCATCCTCGTGAGATCTACGGTGCATAGCTTACTAGTTAACACGGTTCACTCAATATGTGTTTCGTTCCCGTTGGAGGATGCGAAATTGACACAGCTGAAGGGGATACTGGCGAGCTTATCAGAGCCAAAGCTTTGTTTGCTATTCAGCTTGAATAGGCCGACCAGTAGGGATGCTTTAGCGATCCAAGAGCAAAGAGGCTCAGAAACTACTACTGCTACATCTATGGAGTTGATTACCAACCTGCTATTGGAAATTGTATCCGTCGCCGCACCGTCAACCGATATGGCGAACATATGGCGGGCCCGTTGGATGAGCCTCGTTGCAAGCACGGCATTCCAGAGCAACCCAGCAATACAATCTCGTGCATTCGCAGTCATGGGATGCCTCGCTCGGGAAGACGTCGACGACGATCTACTCTACCAGGTACTCGTAGCTTTGCGCGGGGCCCTAGCAAGATATTCCGAAAGCGGAGATCACGAAATGCTAACCAGCATTGTTACGAGTCTGACCAAGATGATGGAAAACCTTCAACCGACTTCCCGCTACCTCTACCAACTATTCTGGCTAGCAATGTCACTCGTCCGCGTCGGCCACGGGCAAGTCTTCACCTGTTCCGCGAGTCTCCTGGAAGCAACCCTAAAGACCATCGCCTCATCCGGCGAATTCAAGGACAACCGCATGGTCCCGGTACTCCTGCAGGGGCGCAGCCAACTCGAAGAAGCCACCGCCGCAATCGACGACATCTACAACATCAAGTTCAACCCAGAAAGTTTCCACTTTGCCGTCTGCGCAACACTGACCAAAGGGCTCCAAGACCCATCCACGAAGCCTTCAGCCCTGCGCACGCTCACCGCCTTCCTAGAAGTAGTCTCAGCCAACACCCCAGAAAACTCACATTGGGGTATCGACGTGCCTGTGCCACCCTACCTTCCCGTGGTGCTAACCCGCGCAACCAGTATATCAGAGATAAAAGAAGTCCTCTGGATAATCGGCATCGCCCTAGCAGAGGAGGACACCGCCATGGACAGCAGCAGCGGTGCTGGCAGCAGTGGCGGCAGTGACATGTGCGCGAAGTTGACGCCGATGATAGACTCTATGTCGGAGCAGAACCTCCTGCTCATCGGCGCCCTCGCCGTCGTCGACTTTCGATCGTGCGAGGAGAGCATACAGAAGTTCACGCTCGCCCTCTTCACCCGCATGGCCGAGCGCCGTCCGGAGGTGCTCCTACTACTCTACGACCATTTGCTGGAATATCTGGACGAAGTGCTCAATAGTTCACATAATCCCATGCTACTGAAGGAGGCGAACGCACTCATGTGCGTTGTCAGTATGGACTCTAGATTCGCGAATCGCGGTTCTGCGGGGAAGGAGACGCTTGCGTCTCGTCTTGCCCGGTGGGGCCTGGGTGGGATTTGGACCGCGACGAGTTTTAGAGGCACCAAGGAGTTTGAAAAGAGGTGTGCTGGGTTGACGGATAGGCTGATTGAGGTTTGCATTTCGTGATTTCTTGCTTCTTTTTCCTCCCTCCTACTTTATTTCCGTCTGTTTGCTTGTTTGGCGGTGTAGGCGGGGGGCTGATTGTCGTATGTATGATAGTATATCATTCTTTGATTGATACAACCAAATGTCTGTCCAGTGCGGTTTCTTCTCTCTCTCTCTCTCTCTCTCTCTCTTACCTTTCTTTTCCACTCTTGCCTATTGGGGGAGGACATTTGTCATAGCTAACTTCCCTTTCTCCTTTCCTATGTTTTTTTTGTTTTTTTGTTTGGGACACTTCAATACTTGTTGCACTTGTTATACGCGTTCATTTATTGCATTGGATGGTGTGGGGCGTTCTCTTCCTTTGCGTTTTCTTTTTCCTTTTTCTTTCTCACCCGTTTGCTCGATGATGATATCGTGATGACTTTGGATGGGTGGATGAATGGATGAATGGATGAAGGCAAACTTGGGATAAAATGAAGGGTGGATAGATTGGAGAAAATGTTGGCTGGTTAATCACACTGCGATTTTATCATGAGATGTTATACGATCGAGGGGAGGTGCTCTGTCTAATGTCTCGCGAGTGAGTTTTTGTGCTTAACTTGGACCCTGACAAGGCAGTGATATGATAAAGTAAAAGTAGGGCTAGGAAACTGTACAATGATAACCCAACCAACGCCTCCCAGTACAGGAAAGAAAAGAAAAAAGAAAAAGCTCTCCACATCATGTATGCGGCACCCCCAAACTCGCCATGCCCAAGTTCACAATACTAACCACCCCTTCACCCAAAATCAATCCTGAAGCCAAAACCACCAACCCAGCTTCTGCGCGTTGCCCTCGCCCAGCAAGCCACCACTGCACAAGCCCGCCAAAAACCCTAGCCAGGGTAAAGCTCGGAACGTTATACATGCCCACGGCGACCGCGATTCCCCCAGGTAAGTACCCGGCCCACCTCCCCTTCCCCAACGCGGTCCAACCCCTCAATACTGTAATCACTGCGAACAGCGCCGCAAACCCCGCTGCAAACTCCCTCGCACCGCCCGGCAGCCCCTGTCCGAAGACTAGTCTCGAGCAGTCGATCCATACATATGCCGTGGGGACTTGGAATAGCTTGCCGGGGACTGGGTACACGGATGTGTATAGACGGTACACGCCGGCGGAAATGATGGCGCCAAAGACGGAGCCGAGGAGTTGGCCGTGGAATTGTGCCCGGGGGGAGGCGCCGAGGAGGTGGCCGGTTTTTAGGTCTTGCATTATGTCGCCGGCTTGTTGGGCGCCGGCTTCCGAAATGGCGCCTGCTACCAGGTTGGTGATTATAGAGGAGGGGTGGTTGGGGGGTGTGATTAGGGCGAAGAAGAGTTGCGTGAGTTTTGAGATTCCCGAGACGGGGTTTAGGTCTGTTTGTCCTAGGGGGCGTTAGCTTCGAGGAGGTTCCTAGAGTGAGTAGAGGGAGGCGGGATACCGAGTGCGCGGACACCCATTACGCTGAGGATTAATGCTAGGAGGAAGGCTATTACGATAGCGTAGAGAGGAACCATGCTAAAGACGACTTTTACAGCGACTGCACAGAGCAGGCCAGATGCTAGGAGGCCTATTACTACGGTTTTCGTGGGGACGAGGTGCTCCTCTGGCGCATCCTCCTCCTCGGGCGATCCATTGCCCCGCTCACTCATTCTTGACCTCATACTACTTCTCCGCCTGCGAAGCCCCCAAGCGCCGTCTCCCCGCTCCCCACACCCACCCCCACCGCGACCGCCACCCATTAGCCTTTCGTACTCTTCCCCGCTTCCGGAGACCTTCCCGTACCGCCACCAGAAAGACTTGATGATTGGCTCAAGGATCAGCCCGCTGAGGGAAACCACGCTATCGCTTAGCATGATCCCCAAACTAACCCATATAATCCACCCGCGACTACCAGTTTCCCAGTCGTTTACTGGCCCAGGGGCCCATTCTTTGTATTTTGCTAACGGGGAGAGTATGCCCCAGCCGATTATGGCACCGAGCAGCATGTGTAGTGTTGTACTGGTCCCCATGATTATGCCCTGGCCCACGTACGCTGGGCTAGGGTTTAGCGTCCAGAGCCAGGTGCTTGCAGTGGTAGAGCCGAAGATCGGGAGGTCCCGGAGGACGGGGAAGAAGTAGGAGATGAAGGTCTATCATGTATCAGCCAACCAATCATTGTAGCCACAGTGCTCCGGAAGGGGAGACGAACATAAGACCCGCTAAGTGCAAAAGAATAAACCAGTAGCCCAGTCTTCATTCTCCAGCTCTCCTTCGTCTCTACATCCTCCTGCGCTTCCCTATCTCCCTCCCGCTCTTCCTCCCCACTCATGCCAGAAACCAATCCCTCTCGGTCACCTTCGTTACCCGCCTCAACAGCTTCCCCTTCATCCCTGTGCAAAACAGAAATCATCAATGCCGTCGCAGTCCCGCTCGGGAATTTCAACCTCTCCTTGATAATAACCTGCTTTCGTAGTGGCACCGCGAAAAAAACTCCAAAGAACGCTACGCCAATACTCCAAAACATCAATTGCGGCGTGCCGACCCTTAGTGGACCTCCTTCCTCGGGTTCAAGTAGTCTTTCGAGAGCGGGGATAACGCCGACGAAGCCGGCGGAGAGTGGCATTGAGCCTACGGCCACCGCTACGGTTTGGACGAGGACTGTTGATTATTCGGTTAGTAAAGTAAGGGGAGAGGAAGGGGAGAGGAAGAGGTGCCATTCTCAACAGGCGTGAACGGAAACTCCAAGTACTTCGCGCAACTCTTGAATATCGCGAAGCCAATCAGTGAAGAAGGCATCGACATCATGGATACCCATCCCGCTGTGCAACTCCCCATTTGTCAGCATCACTCAACCATCAGCCATCACTCCTGGGGAAATGTGAAAACAAACTTTGCAATCCGAAGTACATATTCGAAAAATTCACCACTGCCCCAACAAGTAAACCCACCACTACCGCGCGCAAGGTGAATTGTCTCTCAGCAGCCTGGCCCGCCGGATATTCCCGCTCAGCAGCAGAGCCGCTGCTACCCTGACGATAGGAAGAAGGCATTAGGGTGATTAGGGGAAGTAAGGATGGAAGTGGGCGAGGATGAGAGGGTTGAGCCAGCCTAGAAGCAAAAGAAGGGCGGGGTGAATCAGCCATTAGGCTCGAAATCAAATGTAACCTGAACAAACAGCGGCAAATGAAGGGATGGGTGCGCCATATTCTATAATATGTTGTGCTATGCTGTACTCGAGTAGATGGGGGAAGCAGAGGGTGGGAAAGGTCATAAGGGCAGGGATAAAATGACGACATTCTCGGGTTGAGGCATACATTTTGGAACTTTCGTCCGAGTAGTTTTCCTCAGCGTGATCACCCCCGAGCCTTGTGTATCGGGAGTTATGATGGGCAATGGGATTAGATATACGCGAATATCTGTATATTCTATAATTCCCAACCCCCCACCTCTTCCCCCCTCTTCCCTTCCCATCTCCTTCCCCTCCCTTGACCCTCTTCTCTGGCTTTGAAATGGAGTTTGTTGTGTGAAAACAACTACCGTCTGCGCGGGCTTCTGATTCCCGCTGCCTTGCGCACGGGCTTACCACGTGACAGATCTGGTTAAGCCTTTCAGGGATCGCGGGCCTTTGCTTGGCAATGGAAGAATTTGGGGGCTCTGGGTGCGGCAGAGACAAGCCGAGATCCCTTCGTCTGCGCCAAATCCCCCCATTTAGCGCAGCGTAAGCAAGAACATCGCCCCAATTAGTTCAATACCACCTATGAAAGGAGCTCACTCACTGGAAGCCTACCTAGCCAATCAACGAACTCGACCTTCCCCCGGTTGAAGACAAACCACGGTTTATGCCCCTTAGAGTCAGGAGGTGGAGCAAACCTAGTGACCGAAAACAGGTTAAGGGATAATCAACTCCGCCAGGCCCCTAATCTCCACTTCAAATTCAAAATCCCTAAGAAGGATTAGCGTTTTCCACACACTGTAAAGCCTGAGCGTGCTGAGTGTGTTGGATCTCGTTAACTCGTGTTCGCAATTCTATTATCCTGTCAAACTAGACCTATCGTGGGCCGATGCTAGGATTAACGGAGATTAGCGGCTCAGCGGAGATAGTGGATTACATAATACACTAGGTTTTACGGTATTGGGTGATTTATGGAATACAGTGTCTCCTACACAGGCTGTGGTTGTCTTTGCCTACCGGTGGTAGTCCCATGATAGTCCTCTAGCGTGGAGGAGGAATAAACCGAGTCTAATGCCCTAGTGGAAGGTCATTTGATATCACTCGGAGTTTTTTTTAGCAAGGCGGAGTCGGGACCGAAGTTAGGGGCACGGATACCCCACGGGGTAAATTAGCCCCACGGATAGCATTTCCCATCAGAGACTCTCCTTTATCCCTCTATGCTCGTAGAGAGGCTCTACTTTCGAGTAAGTCATGAACCACCAGCGCCGAGTTACGATAATAGCTGTGCCCGGCAAGATCCCATGATGCTTTTTAGCACCTCAGCCTTCCTCCCACACCAGTTGAGGAACCCATCGATTTGCAAGTGGTGAGCGGGTGACAAGACATGACACAAAACATCTTCTGCACACCTTGTACACCTCACTCATACCGTCAAAGACCGCCAATACCCGCCTTAGGAGATAATATACTCACCACCCCTTCTGGGCATTGCGAACAATTTATAGCCAGCTCTAAACCCGCGTTCCCGCAAGCACATCGGCTCCAACAAGGCTTCCAAAAGGAAAAGGAAAGGGCAGAAGAGAAACATAATAGAATCACCGAAACCTAACCCCATAAACCCTCACCCGGGTTACTGATCAATCATTAGTGTAACCTTGTTGCTGCGCCGAGAGCTCCGTTTGCACTACTTATTTCACTTCCAGTACAACCACTGGCAGACATGCGATTGGCTGCCTTAGACCTCCATCACTCGGATACAGATGTTCACTTCGCGGATCGCTGAGCACAAGTATGGATGGCACATCTCCCACGAGATATAGCAAGTCTGATCATGAGCTATTATTCGAGACGATTAATCTCTATCTATGAATGGCAGTGTTCGGATTTCTCCTTCTTGCTCATCTCCTCCTGTCCACACGTGGGTGGGCCGCAGTCATCCCTTCTTCAAACCCCCGTCTGACCTACAAAGTCAACCGCCTGACATTCTTGTCCCGCACTTCCCTCGTCCTGTTTTGCCCATCAGTCTCAGCGAAATACACACTCAGCATGCAAAGAAAGGAGGTGAAACCCACTATAGCAATGTTAGTCGCCAACTTCTTCTCCGTATCCGCTAACGCAGCCTGAATGCTAGCCGTATCCTTGCCGGCGGCCTGAGCCTTGGCCAGATCGATCCTCCGAATCTGGGCGAGGCCTGTCAACTTTAAGACCTTATTCCTGAAATCCCCTCACGTATTAGCAACCCCATCTCCACCGCCGCCGCCCTAAAGCAATAAGGGTAAGCATACTTAATCTTCCCACATTGCAATGCCTCCGCAGCAGCACCACTAGCAGCTTCAATCGCTGGGTTAAAAGCCTCCGTCTCGGCGTTCTCCGCATTCTCCCGCTCAACCTTGAGAATCGCTAGATCTGCCGCCGCGACTGCGGTAAGGTCTGACAGGTCTATGCCCGCGGTCCAGATTGCCTGAGCTTCTGCTTCGGCGTTGCCGGCGGGTCCGGCTGATATCGACATATCGTTGTATTGGCGGAAGGTTAGCGCGCGCTTTGGGCGGATGTGCAGGGGTGGTGGCGCTGCGATGGCTAGGGTAGAGAAAAGGAGAAGGTGGAGGTAGAACTGCATGTTTGCAAGTGAATATAATGAATCAAGTGAGAAAAGGAGTACACAGTACTGCACAAGGAAGATATCCGGCCGGCGGCGAATGAATGGGGGATGGGAAAAAAACAAAGAGGAACTAAAGAGGGCTGCGGAGAAGGTTATACTAGTACTTTAAAAGAAAAGAAAAAGAGAACTTTACGAACACTTATATACACCCCTAAGATCTCGTCTCGAGTCTCTCCTCACCCGATCTTCGACTCCCGCCCGCAAATAATTCCCCCCCTATCACACCTCTGGTACAAGTACCGAAGGGGCTGCAACGCAAAACGTCCCATCCACCCTCCCGTCTATTTTTTCTAAAACCGCGTTCAATTCAGATCTGGGGGTATTCATTTCCTCAGTACCCGTATCGTAGAAAAGAAACATTATCCGTCTCGGGTAGACTACTCGCAAAGTCTGAGGCTTGGGGATAGTTTGGTTAATAATAATAGAGCCCTTTTGGAGTCTCAATTTGGACGTTTAAAGGAAAATTCCAAACTGGCTAAGACAGATATCGTACGCCATTTCCCTTAGGGGTATAGACTCGGGAGCTGGGCTGATCGGATTCCTGCCTCTCTTCCCCCTTTAGGGCCAAAGTTTCAGAGATTCCTGAGAACACAGACCCACTTTTGCGTAGGTATTGCTCAAATAGGGAAGTCTTGGACCGTGCTGAACTTAAAAAACCCCCCTCCAAACATCTGAAATGGGGGTTCGGAAAATATCTAGGGGGTGAGAAGGGGAAGCATGTTTCCTCACTCGCGAGGTTTGAGTACAGTACTGCGCTGGCGCTCGCATCTACCGTAACAATCAGTATCCGAAAATGCGACTATCATGGAAACTACCCAGAGAGCGAAAAAAACTTACCCCATTTTCAGATACTTTTTCCAGATACAAGTACTCGTACAGAGCGGTACGATACAAGGTTTTGTATCGAGAGGGAGGCTACACTGATATTAACTCACTACCTAATGGGGAGTGTCAGGTTTGTGCACTTCTGCCCAAGGTGAAGTCAAGCGTTCAAGCACAGTACTGCGCAGGGGTATGCAGCAGTAGTATGCCTTGTGGATATGAACTTCACACTCCGCTGCCGGAAAAAAACATACTGGTGAGCCAGACAGCAGGTCACTGTCCAGCGCTTTGCCCAACGACTCAGATGATACCTACCAAACTGTGCACAACCTACACCATCACACTCCGTTCCACTGGGCATCCATCCGACAAGCCTCAGCTACAGTGCGCCACTGACCCCCAGCCTCAGGCATGGCGGTTGGGGTTAGATATCTCAAGGGCAGTACCGCATCACTACTTGAGTACCGCACGCGCTCAGTCTACTTTAAGCTTAAGTGACATCTCTGGGTTTTTCAAAAGTACAGTACATACCGGTAGCATACAGGCCATCGGGGCTTTCTCGCAGCGTCACGGACCGTAAACGCTCGCAGGATGGCACTCCACTCGACTATTCGGGACGAGTTGAGTTAGCGCGACCTAGGCAGTGATACTGTATACCGGTATACCTAACCCTTTGAAACTTCCCGGTGGGTTTTGAGAGGCGCCGAGATGTTGGCTGGTTGAGCCCAGAGTAGACTGAGCTCCCGACAGGGACTCAAACGAAATAATCAACAGCCTACGGCCATGATAGGGTACTCGAGTAACAGTATCGTACAAACAAAACTGTAGCGTTTACCAGACGGGGAACTTCCCGATGCCGGTACCGTACCCCAAACCGGGACATTATGACATCACCAGACGCCACAGGATCGCAATGTTGCACCCTAACCCTACCTATCCTTCCTTCCCCCCAAAGAGCACCTCGGCGCCTCAGTAATCTCCACCACCCACCAGGTCCCAAGAAAAAAGGGTCCGAATCATGGGACGTGCGGTAGCTACGGCGCTCGACCGCATGCCACAATGGAACGATCACCGTAGCAAATCTGAGCCTGACCGAGGAGTGAGTAACTGCCCCGGGAAGTACCGTATGATAGCATATGCGCTACAAGCGCTGCTCGTCCGCCGGCCTGGGAATCATTAGTACCATGCCTATTACCGTCTAGAGCGAATGGAAAGTCCCAGTAGGGGTTGAGTCCAGCCACAACATGCACACTAGCCGTTAGTCAATTATCTGCAGCTATACCATACGCGGGTAGGATCGTGAGTACAATTCCTGGCTATGGTCTATGCTAGGTACGGTACCGGTACTAGTAGATAGCGATACTTCTCCCTCCGCCCATACCGTTGCGGTGCGTGCAGTGCTCTCATTCAGTTCGATTCTGCCTTTTGCTGGGCTAGAAACTCTTCTTTGTTCCTTTGTGACTCTCCTTTCCTTTTTTCGGTAAAGGACTCCCAGACCACCCATTTTCATGTTTTATCCCTCCCGTATCACCACCCCTCTCGCCCATAATTTCATCGGATAATCCCAAGGCTATCAGATGGCTAAAGAAATAGATCGGAAACTCCTCAGCCGATTTTCTTCCCTCAAGCAACTCCGGTCAATTGTAATACCATCATTTTATCCATTTCTTGTCGCTACCTTTCATCCTTGCTGGTGTGAACCCCTCCCTGACTCCTGCTGGCCTCTATCCTTTCCCCTCTACGGCTCAGCTTACTTTGCTGTTCTAATAGTGCTAGCAATTAAATTGAACCTGTAAGCCTAAATAACCGTATTCCCATTGAGAATTGCTATAATATTATAGTATGGTGATATTCTGTAATTAACCAGTTACCAACATCTATCTTAAACTAGAACTAGCTTATCCGACCATCATAGGATCATCTAATAAAATTGTGATATCAGAGGGATGGGTGGTACTGTAGGGATAAAGCATGAAAATAGGTGGTATGGGAGACCTTTACCGTTCTTTTTTTCTTTCGTGCCTGTTTCTTTTCAGCACTTTAGTTCAAGCAGTAATGCGCGATGCCTCTTGTGACTAGATCAAACAAAAATTTGCTCCCCTCTGGAGGCTGAGAAGTGCAATACCTTACATGTCGCGCCTGCCTCCGGCTGGGTGCTCTATTCGATGTACAGTACATCATGCATCAACCCACTCCTTCAACCGCCTTTCCGAGGGGAGGCTGACTGAAGGCACGTCGAAGGCTTAACTGTCTAGCCAGGACACCACTATTTACTTGGCCTGTCGACGCAGTGAGGTGATAGAGATATAGCCACAGGCGAGAGTTAGACGACGAGAGTGTGCTGGAAGCCTGGGGGGGGGGGGGGGCTGGG